>Ga0209012_1000738_pt1 | contig 41315 bp, 40 predicted proteins | sample RS3BMetagenome_FD_184735 | JGI IMG/M metagenome (GOLD analysis project Ga0209012, IMG submission 184735) | Ferric oxide microbial mat and aquatic microbial communities from Rainbow Spring, Yellowstone National Park, USA - RS3B (SPAdes) (version 3) ...
GTCCATGCCGTTGAGTGTCCGCGAATGGACATGTGATGGTTGTGGCGTAACTCACGACCGAGATACCAATGCTGCGATCAACATTGAGAGAGTTGGACTGGCAACCCTAAGTTGCCCTACGGCGAGTTCCGCCGGAAGTAACGACTGTGGAGAAGAAAGCACTGGCCATCCACTAAGCCTTGGTTTGGTGGATGGTGAAACTGGCTTCAACGAAGCAGTAAATAAACTGCAAATCTGTGTGAGTAGATTTGCGTAAGATTTATGGAACGGGTGCCCATCGGGCCATCGTAGGGGTGGTCATGAACGTGCTGGCAACGACGACCTCGCCGTCGGGCGGATGTTGTTGGTATGCTTGACCGAAACGGAGGAGGGACATGAACAACGAGCAGCTTGAACAGATGCGGTCTGGGTCGGGATTTATCGCTGCGCTCGACCAGAGCGGTGGGAGCACACCGTCGGCGTTAGCGCATTATGGCATCCCTCGGGAGGCCTATCACAGCGATGCTGAGATGTTGGATCTGATGCACGAGATGCGTACAAGAATTATGACCGACCCGAGTTTCCGAGGAGATCGGATCCTTGGAGCGATTCTGTTTGAGGACACCATGGATCGAAAGGTCGCAAACCTGGATACCCCGACCTATCTCTGGACCGAGCGCCATGTGGTCCCCTTCGTCAAGGTTGACAAGGGTTTGGCAGATGAGATCGATGGAGCCCGCTGCATGAACCCCATGCCAGGGCTTGAGGGATTGCTCGCTCGAGCCATCCAAAAAGGTGTCTTTGGCACCAAAATGCGGTCGTTCATTCACTTGGCGAATGCGAGAGGGATTCAGGCGGTGGTTGACCAGCAGTTTGAGATTGGTCGCACGATCGCTCGTCAAGGTCTGATACCGATTCTTGAGCCAGAGATCGACATCACGAGCCCTGAGAAGTCTGAAGCTGAGCGTATGCTGCGTGACGCGATCTTGGAGTCCCTTGAGGGGTTGGTGACTGACGAGTTGGTCATGCTCAAGCTTACGCTGCCTGAACGGGATGATTTTTATGCACCGTTGATGCAACATCCAAATGTGGTGCGGGTCGTTGCCCTTTCCGGGGGGTACTCTCGAGACGAGGCCTCGAGTCGACTCGCGCGTAATCATGGCATGATTGCGAGTTTCTCGCGGGCGCTCACTGAAGGGCTCACGGTTGACATGAGTGATGCTGCGTTTCAACAGGAGTTCAAGAGTGCGGTCGATCAGGTATTTTCAGCTTCCATCACGTGAGGTGATCGTGCGCGGCGGTGTGGGTCATAGGAATGTGTCGCCGTGCGGAGTGTGGCTCCGATGCGCCTCGCAGAGCTACTGGCGGCGCGGTCGTGCAATCCGGACTGATTGAGGCTGCATAAGGCCTCCAATCCAGAGGCGTTGGTGCTACCGGTCTCTGTTTGATCGCGACCAACGACGACTGCGGCCGCTTCGGGTGATCAGCCGAGCTGCGTGAGCGTTTCTGCTGCTCGAGAGACCGCAAGGTTGTCGTGACAGCATCGGAGCGTGTTGGGGGCTCCATCAGCTCGTCGCGCTGATCGTACGCCGCTCCACCGTTCCATCGGTATGTCCGATCAAGATCGTTCCGACCATCGATGGGGGAAAGAGCCCGTGGTCTACGACCCCCGGCGTGGCGGAGAACCATGATGCAAGAGCTTGTGGGTCATCGACGGACCCGTGGTAGTCGCCGATCACACCTCCGTCAGGACTCAGCGGGACGTCCCTGAGGGTGACAGCGCTGCCACCAAGTCGACGCAGCGTGGATCCAAGCCCGAAGGCTAAGAACTCTAAGGGTATCGGGCCGTGGATCCGCTCGACGACCTTTGAGGAATCGGCAATGACGACAAAGTGCTGTGCGGTGATAGCGACGAGCTTTTCACGGGTATGGGCAGCTCCACCGCCCTTGACAAGCCAACCCTCGGTTGAGATCTGGTCGGCGCCGTCAATAGCGATATCGAGGCTAGAGACATTGGTAAAGGGCTCGACTACGAGGCCGAGCTGGCGAGCGATCGCTTCGGTGTGGGGTGAGGTGGCGACACATCGAATCTGGCGTTGTGTCTGCGCGAGTGCTGGGAGGAGAAAGGCGACGGTTGACCCGGTCCCAAGACCGACCGTCATATGGTCCTCCACGAAGGATACCGCCTCCTGGGCTGCTAACTGCTTCTCTCTGGCTACATCAATCATTGCGCTGACTCCCGAGTGGTTGACGATCGAACCCTATGCGGATCCTCGACAGGTGGCTAGAGTTTACCGGCGAACGTTGATGCGCACCGACGAGGTTCGTGATGACTATCAATGCCTCGCGCGTCGTCAAGGTGCCCAGTTGCAATGGTATATCCGTATCATGGTTGGCCACCGCCGGGTGGTAGGAGATATTCGAGCACCTTCTGTAACGTTGCGACGATCTAGCGGTCGTATTGGCGCTCCCATGGTCCGCTTGGATGGGTGATCATTACTGACACCGGTGGCTCGACTCATGGTTGACCACACGATGGTGCGCGTCGGGTCGCTTCGTGCCAGAGAATTTGAGCTTAACGAGGTTGGGATGTGTTCAGCCAGCTCCAACCAAACTCAAGACCCAAATCAGGCAGCGTCGGCGTCCTATCGTCCGTATCTGCCCCGGCGAGGTCTAACGGTCCCTCGGTGCTCGGTCTTAACGATTGTTGAGCATGGCTCGACCAGAGGCTCATCTTGGTGCTGCGTCGAAAGCTCCAGTCGTTGTGGGCGCCTCAGCGACGAGGCCATTGCGGGTGATATGGACCTGCAACACGGGGTGGAGGTGAAGGGACTCGAACCCTCGGCCTCTACATTGCGAACGTAGCGCTCTACCAGCTGAGCTACACCCCCGGGCGCAGGAAAGTCTACCCGATCAAACTCAGGCGATGGCTCGTTCGGAGGCACTTACGGGCGATTGCGCCATACGTCGCTGTGTCGGGTTGGATACGCGTGCTTTGGCAACGTTCTTGCTCGCGCGGACGAGCATGAGGAACACAACGATCGAGAACAGGCTGATGAGGGTTAGCACGATACCGATGGGCGTGGCAACTGCGGTGAGAATCAACCCGATCACAAGTGAGAGCGTCAGCGAAGCGAGCGTACGTTGCCGTCTACGGTAACTTGGCATCGGCGAGGAGTATGGGCGTGCTGGCTTAGTTGGAAGCCGTCGTGCTGGGTAGCTTTGGATTCCCATCTCAAGTGCTCCGAGCTGTTGACGAAAGGCAACGATCGAGCGTAGATAGTCCTTGCGCTTGTGGGCACTAAAGAGTGGTTGCGCGAGCACGAGCGACCATCCAACAACCAGAGCAACAACGATCCCAGCCTGCATACGATTATTCCCCCTCTTCTCGCCGCCAAATCCCGGACTTGCCACCAGTCTTTTCCCAGAGGGCAAGTTCTCCGATAACCATCGAGCGATCGTATGATTTGCACATATCGTAGATCGTGAGTGCCGCGATGGAAGCCGCTGTCAAAGCCTCCATCTCCACGCCGGTCCGGTCGACGGTCTCGACTTGGGCCTCCACCTCGACATAGGTGTCACCTAGGGTGAAGTTGATATAGACCGAGCCAATCAGGAGAGGGTGGCACAACGGAATCAGATCAGGAGTTCGCTTCGATGCTTGGATGCCGGCGATTCTTGCAGCACCGAGCACATCACCCTTGTTGACCGCGTTGTTGGCGACCAAAGCGGTCGTCTCCGGCTTCATGAACACCTTGCACCGAGCCAGCGCCCGTCGGTGCGTCGGCTCTTTCGGGGTGACATCTACCATCCGTGCTCGACCCAACGGGTCAAGGTGCGTAAGCTCTCGATCTGCCATGCCTACACTTTAGGTGGCAAATCGTGGGCGCGGCGGCGATTTTACGATTAACCGCCGATTTGACTCATGGATTTTGGCGGCCGAATGAAGTTGACTCTCCCAATGGAGTGCCCAGCCCATTTTGTGGCAATGATGGCCTCAATCTGGGTGGCCAGCTCCTGGGTGGATGCCCCCGTACGAAGCATCGTGCGTAGATCGTGTTCGTCGAGTGCGAACAGGCACGTTCGAATCTTGCCATCTGCACTGAGGCGAACCCGATCGCAGTCTCCACAAAATGGTTGCGTGACCGTCGGTATGATGCCGAATGAGCCTTGGCCGTCGCGGTAGCGATAGGTCGTGGCCGGAGCCGTGCCGCGCTGGGGCTCCTCTACCGGAAAGACACGATCGATCTGGGTCAGGATCTCTGCCGCAGAGAGCACGTCAGAGCGCTCCCATGCATTCGATCCATCGAGTGGCATGAACTCGATGAAGCGAACCTGGAGGTCGTGTTCACGCCCGAAGCGGGCAAAGTCGACGATTTCGTCATCGTTGACGCCTTGCATGGCGACGACGTTCAGTTTGATCGGTGCGAAACCTACGGCTTGCGCCGCTTCGATACCCTCTAGCACTCGCTCAAATTGTGGACGTCTGGTGATTTGGAGGAAGCGGTCGGCCCGAAGGGTGTCTAACGAGATATTGATTCGATCAAGACCTGCCTCGCGCAGCGGTTCAGCAATGAGTGGCAATGTGACGCCGTTGGTGGTCAGGGAGAGGTTGATCTTGTTGCCTTCGTGATTCCGTAGCCCGGAAAGCATACCCACCAGGCGTGGTAGCTGAGCACGAACGGTGGGTTCGCCGCCGGTCAAGCGGATCGACTCGATGTAAAAGCGCTCAGTGAAGACGCGGCTGATCTCTGTGATCTCCTCGAAGGTCAGGAGGTCGTGCCGTGGAAGCCACTCGATCCCTTCTTCGGGGAGACAGTAAGTGCAACGGAAGTTGCAGCGGTCGGTGACCGAGATACGCAGGTCACGAATTTCGCGCCCGTAGCTGTCGATCAGGTGCTTGCGGCGATTCATACTTAGTAGCGTAGTGACAATGGTCGTTGGTGATTCGTCGAGCACAGCCTGATGCGCCCAGTGGTCTGTCTGCTGACCGGCGGACGCTCTCTTCGTATGGGCCGCAATAAGGCGGGCTTATATCATGATGGCCTTCGACAGGCACAGTGGCTCGCCGATCTCGTCAGCTCGGTGGTTGGTCCACGGGTGATCGAGCTCGGTGGGAACCAAACGGGTTGTGACTTCTTCCTCGATGCCGGCAATGGCCCCGCGCGCGCGTTGCATGAAGCAGCGATCAGCGGGGTCTTGGGCAACTTAGGTGTTGCGATCGTGCTTCCAGTCGATCTCTACCAGCTCGAAGCAACAGGTGTGTACTGGTTTGTGCGCGAAGCGCTCCGTGTCCCTTGCGTGGCGGTTGTCGATGGAACGCCTTCTTGGGATATCCTTGGCATTCCGGTCCGGCTGTTGCAAGAGGCGCCACCTGGTGATTCATTGCGTCACCTGGCAACGGATCTTCGCCACCTCGAGGTGCCCAGGTCGCTTGCTCCACAATTTCGAGACAGCGACTATCCGCGCGATCTGCCTCGCGGGGTGACTCTGGACTAGACGGCTTCGACGAGTTGCGTGTAGCGCTCGAGGGCGTCGCCTACGCAGTCGGGCGCACCTAGTAGATATCGTTCCACCAGCAATCCCACGACCATCGTCCGCTTCGCGATGGTTGCATCCGGAAGAAGAAGGTCAAGCAGGAGCTCAAACTGCTCCTTGCCGTGATCTTGGGTATCAGCCAAGCATACGAGCAACGCGCTGATCCATTGTGCGGCCCCGTCGGATTCAAAGAGGGATAGTTTCCAGGCGAGATCGTGGGTGGGGTCGGAGAGGGCGGTCATGATCGTTATCGGGATATAGGTTACCTCTTGAAGCAGATCCGCCTTCGAGCCGAAGTAATGGTAGATCAGCGCTGGGTCGACGCCGGCTACCTTTGCCACTCTGCGGATGGTAAGGTTACTCGCACCGTCGTTGACGAGCACGTCCATAGCTGCTTGCAGGATTTGATCCCTACGTTCCTGCCAGGTTTCTTGTACAGTTCCCATAACCAGCTCCACCTTTTGCATTGTGCAAGTTGTCCAAAGCTATCGGAACAATTTGACCGTTCTGAACTTTTGTAGGGTGATCTCCAACAAATGTCAGGTTATTGGCCGGCTAATGAACGTAGATACTCTCGGAATTGTTGCCGCGTTATCTGTTCGTCAGCGACGTCGAGTAGGTCCGGTGGAGTTTGGTCTGAGAGGATGACGAGCCCACAGGTAAGGGCGGTAAGCGTCGGCAACAGTTGCAGGGGCGCCACGTCGCCTTGATCGTCGCCAGCGTACAGGACGGCTTGGTAGGTGCCGCTCAAGCGACGTAGCACGGCATCTTTGGATGCGTTCTCCCCAATCACCAACTCGACGACGGATTTACCGAACTCGTGGGTGATGTTCGCCTCGGTGACCGCACGGGCCCAAGCCGTTACCGCTGACGCCAACTCCGGGGCGCGCCGGTAATGGAGTGCAACCGAACTGGGTTTGACCTCGACGAGTACAGCCGTTGGCAGTTCTCGAGCAGCCCGGCGGGCAAGCTTATCCCGCACGGCGAGATTTTGGTCATCGATCGTCTCAGGGCGCCCGTAGTTGCCGATCAGTGTTGCTTTGATGCCCGCTAGTCGTGAGCGCAGGAATTCGGTAGGACGGCCAGAAATGACGACAACGTTGGACTGCTCTCCAAGCGCTTGTAGGGGCGTTGTCAGTGAAGGGTCGAGCTGCGCCTGTCGGGGAGTTGCGACGATCGGTGCAAGTGTGCCGTCGAAGTCGAAGGCAAGCAGCGCTGCCGTAGGATCGTCGCGATAGGCAGTGAGGAAATCAGCGAATTGCGGCACTGATCGTCTCGAGCCAATTCGTCCATGTATTCGCCTTCGTCCAGGCCCTCAGCGGAGCAAGGTCACCGCCGAGGTGGGCCTTCTCCAGTGCCTGAGCGGTTGCAACGATATCGAGGGGGTCGATCAACTCAACCCATTGACCGATATGCTCTGCGGCACCAGTACCGGTCGAGAGGACGATCTGCGCATTGGGCTTGGCGGCGAGTGCAGCCTCAAAGACAACCAGGTTCAGTCCGTCGCGTAGTGGGTTGACCAGCAGAGTATCAAAGAGCTGGTAGCTCGCGAGACTGCGCTTTGGCCGATCAGAGAGGTCGAGATGGATCGGTTGCCATCCAGATCGACTCCAATGGTCGTTTACTTCACCAACCAACGTCGTTAGTTCCTCTACGAGTCGACGATATTTAGGAATCATGCTACGTGATGGGTAGGCGAAGAGCAGGGCCCTGAACTCGCCCACGGCCTTGGGGTTTCGCCGTAAGAACTCATCGATCGCCCAGACACCTCGAACTAGGTTTTTTGAAGGCTCGATGCGGTCGACGCGAAGTAGCGTAGGCAAACCCATGGTCAGCCCTACCATTTGCTCTTTCTCGCGTGCGACATCGACATCGTCGAGGGAGTTCACGATGCTTTGGGTATCCGCCGGTATCGGTGCAACGATGGTCGGGGGCAAGGCAGGACCAGCTGCACCAAAGGAGTCTATGAGATTCTGCTCCCATTGATGGGCGTGGAGCCCGATCACGTTTGCGGCTGAAAAACTGGTGGCGAGTTCGTCTCGTACGGTAGCTGGCATGAGTTTCGACTCGGCAGCCGTGCAGATTGGTGTGTGAAAGAACAAGGCAATTGGGCCATCAAAGCCGAGGGAGCGCAGCATGTGTGGTACGAGCATGAGGTGGTAGTCATTGATGATGACCATGGTGTCGGTGAGATCGAGCCTCCAGGCCGCTTGGGCTAATTGAGCATTGAAACGGCGATAGTGCTCGTAGGCGTCAAAGAACTGATGATTGAAAATAGGCTCAAAGCTCAGGTCGAACAGACCGTGGAACAAGTACCAAAAGTATTGGTTGGCCACGATCTCGTACGCTATTCGATGATCGTCGGCATCAACAGATGTAGGGGTAAGGCCCAAATGGATTGCTTGGTACTGTCCCATTCGTGCAGCTTCGAGTTCTGCCTGGGTGGAGATGGGGAAGAGCCACCGGATCTCGGCGTCCCCTTGGTGCTCCATGAGGCCGAGAAGCCCGCTCGCGAGTCCACCACCCGAGCGCACCAGAGTTTGACCGTCCTCCCCGAGTTGCACGGGTCCCCTGTTGGTGACGAAGAGGTATCGAATGATGCGTGACATAGTAAATTCTGTGCTCTAGTGTAGTCGACATAAGTCTGGCGGTCATGAGGTTGGCGTATCGGTGTGAAAGTTCTCGCTGCATTCGATAGTTTCAAGGGGACGGCGTCGGCTCGTGCGATTGGCAACTCTTTGCAAGGCGTGCTCGCTGACCATGAGGTTGTTGTCTGTCCACTCTCGGATGGTGGTGAGGGTCTCCTTGATGTGTTGGCGGAACGTTTCGACGAGGTCGCCACCGTCGATGCTCTGGGGCGGCCATGTGTGGCCAAACTCGGATTTTGCGGAACTGAGGCTATCGTTGAGACTGCACAGGTCGTTGGGCTCGCCAACGTGGGCGGAGCTTTGGCTAACGATCCAGTGAGAGCGGATTCATCCGGCATCGCCAGCGTGCTCCAGTCGGCACTGCGCGCGAACCCCACGGCCATCGTCGTTGGTTGCGGAGGTTCAGCTATCACCGATGGAGGGCTGGGCCTTGTTCGCGGTGCTGTGGACCTCGGTCTGGTTCCAATCCCCATCCCGCTCAGGGTCGCTCTTGACGTGCGTACTTGCTTCACCGAGGCTGCCATCGTTTTCGGTCCACAGAAGGGAGCCGACGAGATCGCGGTGCGACTCTTGACACATCGGCTGATCGCGTTGCGGGGCTGGTATCAACGCTGGTACGGCGTCGATCTGGACGAACACGACGGCACTGGAGCTGCCGGTGGGCTTGGCGGCGCGTTGTTGGCGATCGGGGGTGCTTTGGTCTCCGGCTTCGCCGAGGTAGCCGACCGAGTGGGGCTTGACACCTACCTGCGAGATGCAGATCTGGTGCTCACTGGTGAAGGCCGCTTGGATGCGACGTCGTTGGAGGGAAAGGTCGTTGGCGGTGTGCTCGAGCGTGTAGAGCGGATTCATGGCCATGCGGTGGTGGTAGTCGGTTCAACAGATGAAGCGACCGCTCGCTTGGTGCAAGCCCGAGGCCATAGCGTTCTGGCGCTAGATGAACATTTTGGAATCGAGCAAGCGATGGCGAGCCCCTTAGATTTGATTGCAGAACTTGTCGCGTCGATCGCTGCGTCGGCCAACTGAGTAGATGCGCTCGATCGACAGGATCTGGCTGGTTTTCTGCGGCCATTGGATTGGGCGTCTGCGGCGACGAAATGACCTGCGATGCTGATCAAGCGCCAACCTTGTTGGCGAGCGATGAACCGGCTAACGCGCGATGGACCTTGTATCACCCCTGGTCAGTCTCAGTAGGTGCGTTGACGTACAACCGAGGGTCATCAGTCATCAAAGCGACGATGCATCGGTTGCTTGGCCTGTAGGTCACCTCTGTCAATCGGCCGCGTTGCTTGCGCTTCATCGCCAACAGCGAGACTGCGACCTGCCAATCCTTGCGACGCAGTTACAGGGTGCCTTCGTCTGTTTACTGTCTCATGGAGCCAATCAATTGGGCGTGGAGTGCGACAGGTTGTAACGGAGATGTGCTTGGTCGATGATGGCGGTCAGGGGAGCTGCGCCTCCGATAATGCAGCGGGCCAGGAGAGGCTCGTGAAGGTATCGAGGGCTTCGTAGGGGTCCTGGATGGACTCGAACAGCGCCCGAATCACCTGTCGTGATTGTTGTGACAGGGTGGAGAGTGGTTGATGCGGATGTTGCTTGACGCCGAAGGGAATTTCGGTGATCGCTTGACGTCCGTAACGTTGGGCAATCGAGATCAACAAGGCGATGTCGACCCCATAGTCGGTTGGCAAGTCGAGCGTCATCACATCGCTGTGGTAAAAGGCCATCTCGCCGCTCAATGGGGACACCAGATCGGCACAGGTTGGATAAAAGATCTCAAGCAAGGGTTTGGCGACCAATTCGGTTACCCTGCCACTCGAATCGGCTGAGTTGTCGTAAGCTGCCTTACTGAGTCGTAGTCCCTCGTGTCGAACGAGTCCGAAGACGAGTTCGTTCAACTGTTCCCGTTGCAAGGAGCCTAAGTCCGCGTCGCAGGTCACGACGATGTCGGCTCGAGTTTGATACCAGCCTGCGCGCAACGCCTTACCTTTCCCTGGCTGGTCATCACTGATCGTGAGCACGTGAACCCCTCGGTGGCGACGGGCGACATCAGCAGTGTTGTCAGTCGACCCGTCGTCGACAACAATGATCTCATCGAAGATCGACCGCGGATCTGAGATGACAGTCTCGAGCACATGCCCTAGGCGCGGTGCCTCGTTGCGAGCGGGAATCACAAGCGCAACGGTCAGAGTCTGGTTCGAACGAGGGTTGACGACCACGAAGGAACATCCTAGGAGTAGTTGTGTGCCTAGGCGCAGCTGGTCATGGGCGCTCAGGTTGTGTTGCCCGAACCCGTTGGGCCTCTTATCGTCGTGATGTGTGTCCAAGTCGTTGGCTCGAATCGGTTTTGCGTGGCGCACAGGTGCGTAGTTGGGTGCTCGCCTTGCTAGGATAGTTAGCACTCTCATTAGTAGAGTGCTAGTTTTGTTCAACACACTAGCTTCGATAGAGACAATGGAGGCAAAGTAGCTATGGCTAAGCTGATTCTGTTCGATGATGAGGCTCGACGCAAGCTCGAGTCAGGGATGAACCAGCTCGCTGACGCGGTGCGGGTTACCCTCGGACCCAAGGGACGCAATGTTGTGCTCGACAAGAAGTGGGGAGCACCGACCATCACTAATGATGGAGTTTCCATCGCAAAAGAGATTGAGCTCGAGGATCCCTTTGAGCGCCTTGGTGCGGAGCTCGTCAAAGAGGTAGCGAAAAAGACCGATGACGTTGCTGGTGATGGTACGACCACCGCAACGGTGTTGGCATGGACGATGGTCCGCGAGGGACTCAAGAATGTCACCGCAGGAGCCAATCCGATGCAGCTCAAGAGTGGTATCGAGTTAGCAGTTGACGAGGCAGTTATCTCGTTGAAGAATCTCGCTCGCGAGACCGAGTCGAGAGAGCAGATCGCTCAGGTCGCCTCCATCTCCGCAGCGGACTCAGAGGTCGGACAGATGATCTCGGAGGCAATCGAGCGGGTTGGCAAGGACGGGGTGATCACCGTCGAAGAGTCTCAGACCTTCGGAATGGAGATCGACCTGGTTGAGGGTATGCGCTTCGATAAGGGATATATCTCGCCGTACTTCTCCACCGACCCTGAGTCGATGACGGCAGTGCTCGACGATCCTTATATCCTCTTCTACAGCTCAAAGATCTCCGCGATTCGCGACGTCTTGCCGGTACTCGAGAAGGTGATGCAGGCGGGTAAGCCCCTCCTCATTATCGCGGAAGATGTCGACGGAGAGGCTCTCGCCACGTTGGTGGTCAACAAGATTCGGGGCACATTCCGTTCAGTGGCAGTGAAGGCCCCTGGATTCGGCGATCGACGCAAGGCGATGATGCAAGATATGGCCATCCTCACGGGTGGACAGGTGATCTCGGAAGAGGTTGGTCTCAAACTCGAGAACACCACGCTCGATCTCCTCGGTCGGGCACGGCGAGTGGAGATCTCTAAGGACGAGACCACCATCATCGAGGGTGCCGGTGACGATACCGATATCAAGGGCAGGATCGCGCAAATCAAGAACGAGATTGAGACTACGGACTCTGATTATGACCGTGAGAAGCTCCAGGAGCGACTTGCCAAGTTGAGTGGTGGCGTCGCCATCATCAAGGTAGGAGCTGCGACTGAGGTCGAACTCAAGGAGAAGAAGCACCGTATTGAAGATGCTGTCTCCACGACGAAGGCAGCCATTGAAGAGGGTGTCGTTCCAGGTGGTGGCGTGGCTCTCCTGCGTGCACAAGAGGCTGTCACCCTACTTGCCGACAAGCAGGTTGAGGCCGATGTCGCGACAGGCGTACGTCTCGTAGCCAAGTCTCTTGAGGGTCCGCTGCGTCAGATCGCGACGAACGCAGGTCTTGAGGGTGGTGTTGTTGTGGAGAAGGTACGTTCATTGAAGAACCGTGCCGACGGACTCAACGCTGCCACAGGGATCTATGAAGATCTGTTTGCTGCTGGCGTGATTGATGCCGTCAAGGTGACCAGGTCCGCCCTTCAGAACGCTGCCTCGATCGCAGCACTGTTCTTGACGACCGAGGCTGCCATTGTGGACAAGCCCGAGGAGAAGGCGCCTGCTATGCCATCAGGGGGCATGGAGGACTTCTAGTCGCACTAGCGATCAAAGTAACAACGGGCGGCGCTATCTTGCGTCGCCCGTTGTTCGGTTTTGACCGACGCGGCCATAGTGGCGCTACATCAAAATCTCGCCACGGCCTGGATGAAGCTTGGCCATTGGCGCGATTGTCGGTACGTGGTTCGATGTTTCTAGAGTGGACTGAGTGAACTAAGAACGGCCACCAACGCCGAGGAAACGGTGGTTGGTTGTGATGAAGAAGAAGGAGCTGTGAGACCGATGAATACAGATGGTGTCGAGGGTGCCGGTAGCGCCGAAGATGGTGATCAAGCCATCAGTGGTTCCCAAGTTGTTGAAGGGCTCAATGTGTTGCACCTCTTCGGAGATGCAGATGCAAATTTTGACCCTGAGCTCGCAACGGCGCGGGTCAAGCAGGCGGCTGATCGTGGAACTGATGTGCTCACCGTCGCCACGCTTGGGCATCGATGTGAAGTCGCCGTTATGGCGCTCGATCGCGATCTGTTGAATCTGCGTCGACTCCAACTCGAGCTCCGTCGATCAGGACTGATCTTCACGGATTCATTCTTCTCGATCACCGAGGTGTCTGAGTATGCACGCAACATCACTGAGGAGCGTAAGCGGCCACGCCTTTACCCGAAACTTCCTCCCAAGGGTAAGGATGCCTGGTGCTTTTATCCGATGTCAAAGCGTCGCAATGTCCAACAAAATTGGTACTCCTTGGAGTTCCAAGAGCGGGAACGCCTCATGGGAGAACACGGCTCATCTGGGCGAAAGTTCGCCGGTCGCGTCACTCAGCTGGTTACCGGAGCAACAGGTGTCAGCGACTGGGAGTGGGGCGTGACGCTCTTTGCACGGCACCCGGACGATCTGAAGGATGTCGTCTACACCATGCGTTACGATGAGGCATCGGCGACCTATGCCGAGTTTGGTCCGTTTTACGTTGGTATTCTCCAGGAGCCCGAGCAGGTCTTTGGATCGCTTGTCACGGGGGCGTAACGCGAGCTGTCGAGCTTGCGGCTGGTCTCGGATCGCTCCCGACGAGTTAGGGTGATGGGTGTGCAAACATCCTCGATAGAATCTGCAATTGTTGAACTTGAGCGTTGGTTCAGTGACGCTGGCCGGGTTGTGGTGGCGCTCTCAGGTGGCGTCGATTCAGCGGTTTTGGCGGTGTTGGGCCATCGCGTTCTTGGCGAAGACTCCCTAGCCATGACGGCCGTCTCACCTTCGTTGGCTCGCGATGAGCTCGAAGGTGTTCGGAGATTGGTGAATCAATGTTCGCTGAACTACCGCGAGATCCAGACCGACGAAATTGATGACCCGCGTTATATCCAGAACGGTCCAAACCGGTGCTACGTCTGCAAAAGCCATCTCTTTGCTGAGCTGGAGCCGGTCGCGCGCTCGCTCAACGCGACCATGGTCGTCGGAACCAACCTTGATGATCTGGGTGATTATCGTCCTGGGTTGCGGGCGGCCCAAGAGTTTGGTGTTGGGTCGCCCTACCTCGATTGTGGCGTCAACAAGCAGATGGTTCGCTCGATCGCGCGCGCCATCGGCCTTGAGACACTCGCTGAGAAGCCTGCCTCCGCCTGTTTGGCATCCAGGATCCCATATGGGGTGCCGGTAACTATTCAGCGGCTTAGTGCCGTCGAGCGCCTCGAGCAATTTCTCCATCGGTTGGGCCTGTCATCGGTACGTGTTCGCCACCATGGTGAGATTGCTCGCATCGAGGTGCCAGTGGAGGTTGGGCCGTCCATCTGGCAACATCGAGAGCAAATTGTCGCTGAAGCCGAGCGGCTCGGTTTCCTCTATAGTACGCTCGACTTAGCAGGATTCCGTAGTGGCTCCATGAATCGAGTGCTTGAGAGGACGACGGGCGATGAAGAGGATCGTCAAGCTTTGGTATGAGGGGACGTTGATCGGCGAGCCGATCATCACCGAGTTGGTCAAGCGTTTTGCTATCACGGCTAACATCAACCGTGCTACGATCGAAGACGACCTCGGTTGGATTATCTGCACCCTGGAGGGAGAGGCTCAAGCTATCGGTGAGGCGATGGACTGGCTCGTTGTGATCGGTATCGAGGTGGAGCTCATGGGGGCAGGAGAGGGGACGACATGATGTTGAGTGAGCGGATGACCTCGGGGGAGTTTGAAGAGATTTCTTCAGCCTTTCTGGCTGCCTTGTTGATTGCCCTGCCTTCGTATTTTGCCAGGCTTGAGGCAGAGCTTGTGCGCGAAGGTGAGGTAGACGTCGACTGGCTGGGAGAGCTGCAGCCAAGAGTCGAGGCCGGACTCGCCGAACTCTTGGGGCGTCCCGCTGAAGCTCAACAGGAACCCCCAGTGGGCCTTATCCGTCGGCTGGTAATTGAGGCACTGTCCGATAACGGCTGTGACCAATGCATGCAGAGGCTGCAGCGGCGCGGGCTCTTGCCAGCGAGTGCTGTTGATATCGATGCTGATCTCGGTCCTGTGCATCTCGCCTGGGGGGTGGCAAAGGCACGAAGAATGCGAATACTGACACAAGGCTCCTCTCTGGAGGATCACGGAGCGTCCTAATCGTCCTTCGATTTCGGGATCTCCCAGCCAATTTTGGTCACTCGAGTGCGGGCCTCGTAGAAGAGGCAGTCGGCTGGGCAAGCGAACGGAAGTTCGAGGTTGGCCTTGAGGCGACACCGTTGGATGCGCTCACCGGAGGGGATCGTTTGCAGGACGTAGTGTTTGCAGGTCTCTTGGACGGCCATCTCCACAGCGTACCAGTCCTAGTCTTACAGAAGGCAAAGAAACGAGTTGGAGCGTGGATTCCGTGACGGATGAGGAGCAGATAGGGAAGATTCGACAGAACGCTGGCGGGGATGAACCACCAAGTATGACGATTTCTGGTCGCAGTCTATCTGACTGGGTCCTCTCGTTGACGGCCATTGCACGTACGGGACTCGCGTTTACCGACTCGCTGTACGAGCGAGAACGGTACGAGGAAATTCTTAAAGTGGTGACTCGCATGCAGGCCACGGCCGTCGACGCGGGTGGTGGTGTGGACCCTACGGTGTTCGATGAAGGCCCCAAGGGCGTGCCTGGCTATGTGACGCCCAAGACCGCCGTTGGCGCTATTGTTCTCGACACGGCACGCAGGGTCCTTCTGGTCAAGCGGTCCGACAGTGGTGTGTGGCTTTACCCTACTGGCTGGGCTGATGTCGGATATTCGTCGGCCGAGGTTGTTGTGAAAGAGGTCCATGAGGAGACGGGTATTAGGTGTACACCCACCCGATTGTTGGCGGTTCTGGACGGCATGCAGCTCGGATTCACTCGAGTGGCGATGTATAGCACGATCTTCCTATGTCGTGCCGACGGCGGCCAGCTGACGGCGCATCCGCTTGAGACTTCCGGCGTCGGCTGGTTCGAGCTGGACGAACTGCCGAGCCATGTTGCCCATCTCTTTACGCTGCCCTGGCTCGCGTGGATCAAGGATGAACGTGAGCCTCCGCCGACCTATTTTGATCCAATTCGACCTGATCGGGTCTCGTAACGAGCAGGCCGACTAGTCCTCTTGTTGTCGTCGCAGGAAGCGCTCAGCTTCGATAGCGATGGTGTCGATAGAGGATCGGACGTCGAGTTCTTGCTCATAATTGGACTCGAGCGATGAGATGTAGGCAATGAGGTCCGGATCTCGTGCAACGAAATCTCGCACCTCTTGGTCGGTGTCACCAAGTTCGTCTCGCAGCTGGCGAAAGTCCTCCTCCATGCCCAGAAGGATTTCAAGCTGGCGCAAGAGTGCGAGTGCGGAGCGCTGCGCCGGGAACTGACTGAGGTAATGGGGCACCTCGACCCAGAGGGATACGATCTCGGTGCCATAGGCTGTCGCGGCGGATTGGAGAACGCTCAAAAAACCGGTGGGTCCTTCGTATCGCGGGCTGTCGAGCCTGAGTGATTCGGCGACGGACGGCGAACTCGCATAGCCGAACAGCCGGGGAGGCTTGGTATGCGGGGCAGGCGCCAGAAGGGATCCGAGTGTGATGACTCGATCAACCGCCAACAAATTCGCGACCGAGAGCAGTTCGGTGGACGCGGTCTTCCATCGGAACTGCGGCTCCGGGCCGAAGAGGAAGAATACGGGTCCATACCGCTTGATCGCCGCCTCGCCAAGGACTAGCGTACTCCAACGAAGCTCAGAGATGCCGCGGTGATCGATTGTGACCATCGGGCGAACCATGGAGAAGTCGTAGAAGTTCTCTGGATCGAGATAGGCGAGGTCGGTCAGCGCAAGGGTGGAGGCGATCTGGTTGTAGGCAATCGTTGCGGCGTCACCTGCGTCTGTCCACCCTGACAGGGCGGCGATGAGTGTCGCGGGCTTGCGGCGTTGGCCAACCCGCCTGTGCCAGACGATATCTCTCATCGTCTCTATGCTAGTGGCAGATGGTGAAAAGAGAAGGTGAAGTAGAGGAGTTTTGATGGAAGCGGTATCAGATTGGCATGTCGAGCAACCGACCCAGGCCACACAGGAGCTTGTCGTGGCTATCAACCGGCTTCTGCCCCAGCTTTCGAGTCGGGCATCGCTCGTGACGAGTGAGGGGCTCCAGGAGGTGCTGTCGGCCCCTTCGTCGCATCTCTACGTTGCGCGACACAGCTCCGGGGTGATAGGCGGGATGCTCACCCTGGTGGTCTTTCCGATTCTTACCGGCTGGCGGGCCTGGGTTGAGGATGTCGTGGTTGATAGCGAACTTCGGGGCGAGGGGGTGGGGCGATTGTTGACCGAACACGCAATCGCCCAAGCGCGCAACCTTGGTGTGGCAACCGTCGATCTGACGTCGAGATCGACGAGAGTGGCTGCTCACGGCCTTTATGAGTCGGTCGGGTTTGTAGTTCGCGACACAAGTGTGTACCGTTTTGTAGTGGAGGCAATGTAAAAGCCGTTTACACAGAAGAGGTGGAAGAGGAGAATATGGCTGAGTCAATCACGATCACAGATAATCGAACGGGTGAGTCGTTTGAGGTGCCAATCGTCGACGGTACGGTGTCGGCGCAACAATGGAACAAGCATCTACCAGGCATTTGGTTCTTGGACCCCGCACTGGTGACGACGGCAATGTCGGAGAGTTCGATATCCTATCTTGACGGTGATGCAGGGATTCTTCGGTATCGGGGTTATCCGATCGAACAGCTGGCGGAAAAGTCGACGTATCTGGAGGTCGCCTACCTCCTGCTCAATGGGGAGCTCCCAACCGAGGCGCAACTTGCAGCCTGGGTTGATGAGGTCACCCATCACACCTTTATCCATGAGAACGTTCGCAAGCGCTTTCTCGAGGGTTTCCATTACGATGCACACCCGATGGGGATCTTGGTATCGGCTGTGGCGGCCCTCTCGACGTTCTACCTGGATGCCAAGGAGATCTTTGATCCCGAATCCCGACATCGTCAGATTGTCCGACTCATCGCAAAGATGCCGACACTGGCTGCAGCTGCCTATCGATTTTCCCAAGGCATGCCCTTTGTCTACCCCGACAATGCCTTGAGCTTCCCCGAGAACTTTTTGTCGATGATGTGGAAGATCGCCGAACCCCGTTACGAGGCTGATCCACGCTTGATCCGTGCCGTGGATGTCCTCTTCATTCTCCATGCCGATCACGAACAGAATTGCTCGACGACAGCTATGCGTGTTGTGGGCTCTGCGCATTCGGACCCCTACTCCTCTGCCGCGGCTGCCTGCGCCGCGCTCTATGGGCCCCGTCACGGCGGTGCGAACGAGGCAGTTGTGAAGATGTTGGGTGAGATTGGGAGTATCGAAAACGTTCCTGACTTCGTGCGTGCCGTGAAGGAGGGTCATGGACTTCTCCAAGGCTTCGGACACCGAGTCTACAAGAACTACGATCCGCGCGCGAAGATCATCAAGAATGTTGCCTACGACGTTTTTGATGTGACCGGCAAAAACCCGCTGCTAGACATCGCTTTGAAGCTGGAGGAGGTGGCGCTCTCTGACGAGTACTTCATCTCGCGGAAGCTTTACCCGAACGTTGATTTCTATTCTGGACTGATCTATCAGGCGATGGGTTTCCCGGTCGATATGTTTCCGGTATTGTTTGCGATTCCACGTATGTCGGGCTGGCTCGCACACTGGCAGGAGCTGCTTGATCAGGACGCGAAGATTGCGCGGCCTCGCCAGCGTTACACCGGCGCAGATAAGCGCGATTTCGTGCCGATCAGCGAACGGTAGCTCGCTCAGAAAGATCAACTGTGCCCGCCTCCGTCCGCATGACTCCTCACTGAGGATCATTGAGATGGATGGCGGGCCAGTCTTTGTGTCGATCAAGGTTTGGCATCGATGTTGGTTTGGTCCCGGTTGAAGTTTTGACATCGATTGCGATGCCAAGGTGCCTAAGTTGTTACCGAGTCGTGGCCTAGTCTCGGACTCTGATCAGCCCCTCCTGTGCTACTGAAAGCAACAGTCGCCCCGATTGGTCGTACATCGAGCCTTGGGCGAGACCTCGCGAGTGCTGGGTGGTGGGGCTCACCATGTCGTAGAGGAACCAGTCGTCGGCTCGACCGGCACGGTGGAACCACATAGCATGGTCGAGACTGGCGGCAAAGATCCTCCGGTCCATCCAAGACAGCTGGTGGGGTAGCAGCGTGCTGTCGAGTAGCGTCATGTCGGATGCATAGGCAAAGAGACAGGCGTGGAGCAGCGGTGTATCTGGCAATTCACCGTCGGCGCGCAACCAGATACGCTGCTTGGGTTCGCGTGGCTCTGGCTGTTTCGCCATGGTTGGTGGTAAGACGTAGCGGATATCAAACGGTCGTGGACGTTCAAACCAGTCACCCATCAACTCAGCCCACGGAGCCATCGTCTCTGTAAAGTCGGGAAGGCTCAGTGGGTCTGGCACCTCAGGGGCGGTCGTCTGATGCTCAAGTCCCTCCTCGACGATCTGGAAGGATGCCGAGAGGTTGAAGATCGGCTTGCCGTGTTGAATCGCTAGTACCCTGCGAGTCGAGAAGCTTCTTCCATCTCGAATTCGCTCAACTTCGTAGAGCAACGGGATGCTTGGATCGCCGGGGCGGATGAAGTAGGCATGGAGGCTATGCACGACTCGATCTTCGGAGACGGTTCGGCCCGCTGCAACGAGCGCTTGGCCGGCTACCTGGCCACCGAAGACCCGCTGGCGGTCCTCTCGCGGGCTCTGACCCCGGAAGATGTTGACCTCAATGGCATCGAGGTCAAGAAGGTCAATCAGATCATCAAGAGCCTTGGACACGGTTTCTCCATTTCTCTGGTCGCAGCAGTTAGCGAGCCTGCCGATAACGTCGCTGGGGAACGACTAGGCTACTGCCGTGCAGTCGCTTTATCGGACAGTCTATGGTTGGTTGGTGGCACGAGTCGGCGCTACGGCAATCAAATATGCACTTGCTTCGGTGATATCGGTGGCTGTTACAGAAGTGGTTCTCTTCCTGGTGTTCGGGGCTTTTCGCCTCTTTTCTGCCGAAGTCTCCAATATCGTAGCCACAGCGGTCGCGGCGATACCTTCGTACTATCTGAACCGCAACTGGGCCTGGGGCAAGTCTGGCAAGTCACACTTTTGGCGTGAGGTCGCCCCGTTCTGGGTACTGGCTTTCGTCGGTCTTGGACTCTCGTTGTGGACGGTTGGGCTTGCCCAGGGTTTTGCTCAATCGCATGGTTTCTCTCACCTGCTTGATGCGCTATTCGTCAACGTCGCCTCGTTGGTGGCCTTTGGGATCGTCTGGGTGGGTAAGTTTTTCATCTTCAACATCTGGATGTTTGGTAATCAGAATCCGCAGGGGGTTGATGCGTCATGAGTCGCTACGAGCCAGTCGATGCGCTCGCTATCAAAGAAGCACGGAACCTCCAGGCTCGCTTGACCAAGCCCGAAGGTTCCCTCGGTCGCCTCGAGGACCTCGGAGCTCAGCTGGCCGGGATCTATCGTGTCTGTCCACCGCCGGTGCCGCAGGACCCACTGGTGGTCGTGGCCGCAGGGGATCATGGTGTGATCGTCGAAGGTGTGACGCCTTGGCCCCAGGAGGTCACGGCGCAGATGTTGGAGAATTTTCTTGCTGGGGGAGCTGCGATCAACGTGCTCGCCAACGAAGTTGGAGCTCGGGTTATGGTCGTCGATTGTGGGGTACGCGCCCAATTCGAGCCCTCGCCGATGTTACATGTGGTCAAGCGTGCGCAGATGACCGGGAATATCCATCGCGAGGCGGCAATGCCAGAGTCGATGGCGATCGAACTGATCGATGAGGGTGCGCGTTTTGCTTTGCTCCAAGCCTCCCGAGGGGTCGACTTGCTACTGACCGGCGATATGGGAATCGCCAACACCACACCGTCGGCTGCTCTCATCTCGGCAGTGACCGGCGTGAGCGCTACAGAGGTAACTGGGCGGGGGACGGGAATCGATGACCATACCCTTGCGAAGAAGACAGCCGTCGTTGCCCAAGTGGTCGATTCCTTCGATGGGGATCGCACGGCGCCCTCGCAGCTTCTCGCGAGGATGGGCGGTTTCGAGCATGCGTTCCTGACGGGGTTGATCTTGGGCGCTGCTGAGGCAGGCATACCGGTGATTCTCGACGGGGTGATCGCCGTCGCGGCGGCCCTGTTGGCCTCGCTTGAAGACCCGGTCGTCAAGCAATACCTTATCGCGGGGCACCGCTCGGTCGAACCTGGTGCCTCGGTTGGTCTTGCTCACCTCGGATTAACGCCATTGATCGACCTTGGTCTGCGCCTCGGTGAAGGGACGGGCGCGGTTCTGTCGGTGCCGATGGTGCGTGCCGCGGCTCGTGTTCTTGCTGAGATGGCGACCTTCGACTCGGCGGGGGTTGCTAGTAAAGACTGATGGTCTCTGATCTAGCCTCGTGTCAGTAACGGCTTCTTGGGGTAAGGTGGCGACGCTCCAGGCTAACGGTCGCTATGTGATCGACGTTGTTCAGGTTGGGCAATTCCAACTAGGGCAGATGGCAGGTATGGTGATGCGGTCGTTGTGCTGGTGATCAGCTACTGGGTGAGCCATCCTGAGCGCTCACGAGCTGAGGCGATGCAGGTGGGGATGCCGGATCCATTGATGTAGGATCCAGTCACGGCGATGTCTCCGTGGAACTGGTCGTTTAGGCAGGCGTCAAGCTTTGCAATCAGTAGCCGATGGTAGGGACGAAAGTGTGGAAACGCACGCGGCCAGCGGACAACCCGGTGCCATGTGGGTCGAAAATTCCAATCGAGAATGCGTTGGCTCTCGATCATGAGTGTGGACTCGAGTTCATCGTCATTGATTCGTAGGTGTCGTCGATCGTACAGCGAACCGGTCGATATTCGCAACAGCGATGCATCGTTTGGCGAGGTGGTTGGCCACTTGTTCGAGGCAATGGACACAGCGGTTGTCATCAGTCCAAGGTTTCTGGCCACTAAAACACCGCTGATCTCACGTAGTCGGTCAGGAATCGGCCCGTCGGTCAGGACAATCGACATCGAAACCGATGCGTAGTGGATCGACTTGAGCAGCTCGATACCCTCACCAAGGCTGGGGTCAAGCATCGCGGCTGCCTGAAACGCTGGCACCGCGATCAAGACACGGTCTGCCGTGTAGGACTCAGTAGAGGTCGTCACGATCACGTTCGAGGGTCGAGCGCGCTCAACAGTCTGCACCGGCGAGGAGGTGACGAAGTGACAACCTCGCGACTCGAGCTCCTGGCGGAGCTTGGTCACCAGCGTACTCAGCCCAGTGCGCGGCGCAGCAAAGATCGGTCCTTGCGGTTGCGTTGGTTGACCGGTGGCCGGTGTTGTGGGTGCGATGATCGATGGGGCGCTTGTCGATGCGCTTAAGCCGTAGATCGTGTTGGCATTGATCCCGCCGACCAATGGCTCGATGTTGGTGTCTGACCATCGACGCCCGTAACGACGGGTAACGATCGTGCCAAGGTCATCACCCTCGCCGGTCGTGCCGTGGCTCGGTCCTCGCATGCCGATAGCGGCGCGAAGGCGGGACCCAAATGGAACGAGATGGTTATGTAATGCCTGTGACGGTGATTTTGGGGCACCAAGGTTGAGGCCGTTGGGTATGGGCTGCGCCCCCATCTCGGTGTAGAGAAGCGCCTTCCCAGCGGCCGGTACTACCTCATCGAGTTCGAGGCGGCCGATGAGTTCGTTGGCGGCTGGGTTCCGACGAAGGTACGAGTCAGGCCCGAGCTCAACTTGGATGCCGTCGATCACCCGGGTTTGCAGCTTCCCACCTAGCTGCTCCTCCTGCTCGATGAGGGTGACCTCGTGCCCGAGTTGCGTGAGCTCCCAAGCGCCAGCCAATCCGCTGATGCCGCCGCCGAGGACGAGTACGTTCACTGGAGAGGTCTCCGTCGAAGTTGCGCGCCTTGTTCGTGTACAAAGTCTACGACGGCAGCAACTGTAGCTGGATCCGTCTCCGGAAGAACCCCGTGACCTAGGTTGAAAATGTAACCCTCAGCCAGTGCCGATGCACTAAGTATGCTCTTGGTGGCTGCGAGAACCTGGTCGGTTGGGGCTAGCAGAATCGATGGGTCGAGATTGCCCTGGAGGGCGACTGTATGCCCGAGACGCGTTGCAACAGCATCGAGGTCCACTCTCCAATCGAGCCCGAGCCCAGCAAAGCCGAGCTGAGCAAGATCATCGAGCAGTCCGGCTGTCTCGACGCCGAAGTAAATGACCGGAACCCCCAGGGCGCTCGTTTCGGCTGCGAGTCGCTGCAGATGGGGCTGCAAAGCGTTGCGATACATCCATGGGCTGAGCGTTCCGATCCAGGAATCGAAGATCTGGACAACGCTTGCGCCGTGGTCGACTTGAGCCTTCAAGGTTGTGATCGCGATATCGACGAGCCGAGACGCAAGTTCAGCGAAGACCTTGGGCTCCTCAAGAATCAGCCGCTTCATCGTTGTATGCGAACGCGATGGGCGCCCTTCCACGAGGTAGCTTGCGATGGTAAATGGTCCGCCGCAGAATCCGATCAATGGGACGGTCAGCTCGTGTATGCAAAGATCGATGGCATCGGTCATGGCCAACAGATCCGTTGCTGGGTCGACCGGTCTCAGTCGCATAATGTCGTCAAGAGAACGAAACGGTCGCTCAATGACTGGACCGACACCAGCGACGATGTCAATGCCAATGTCGAGGTTGGCGAGGGGAGCCATGATGTCGGAGTACAGGATGGCTGCGTCCACCCCGTAGCGGTGGACGGGTTGTAGCGTTATTTCGGCAGCGAGTTCGGGTTGTTGGAGCACCTTGAGGATTGAGTCGACGCCACGAACGGCTCGATACTCCGGTAGCGACCGACCTGCTTGGCGCATGAACCACACGGGTATCCGGTCAGTTGCCTCACGACGGAGTGCCTTCAGGAGAATAGAGGGACTGGCATTTGGCGGTGGTGTCGGTGTCATACAGTGCTTTCTGAGTCTACCGGCGCTCGTTCGACCTCGTCGTCGGTATGGCCTGGCCCATTGGCGGTGTTGCGCGGGAAGTGCCCATCTGGAACCGGTTAGAGTGGATGGTCGAGATGCACGCTTTGCGTGGGTGTTTGAGCAAAGTGAGCGGGTGTACGTTGATAGTAAGGGGCGCATGGTTGCGGGCCGGCTTCGAGGTGGCGGTGTCTGATGGCCGTTGATCGTGGGGATCGCGAGGAGACGAGTCGTTCGGGTATCTTCTCTGATGAATATGCCTACGTTGAACGGGCGTATGCAACGTTGGAGGCCTTGCGAGCACGTATCGAGTCCTCAATGCAACAGGCGCTCGAACTACCCCGTGGGGGAACGCCACAGGCTCGTCTGGAGCGTGATGTCACCATTGAGACTTCGCTGGCACGACTTGCTCGTCTCGAAGTAGGGGGGCACCCCCTACTGTTTGGCCGAATCGATCAAGGCGATGAGGACCGGTCGACGTATCATATTGGACGTATTTCGCTTTCAGACGATGATGGCGATCCTCTTGTGGTGGATTGGCGCGCGCCGGTGGCGGAGGCCTTCTACCGTGCCACGGCATTGCACCCGATGGGTCTGTTGCGGCGATGGCATCTCGCCATCGCCCAACGGCATCTTGTTGGCTTAGAGCAGGAAGACCTGACTGGAGTCGAGCGCGATAGCCCAGAAGATGATCTTGTTGGTCGTGCGTCGCTCTATGCAGCACTTGAGCGCCCTCGTACGTTGGAGATGGCCAATATCGTCGAGACGATCCAAGCTGACCAGGATGAATTGATTCGTCGCCCACTCAACCGAACCATCGTTATCGAGGGGTCCCCCGGTACTGGCAAGACGGCAGTCGCCTTGCACCGGGCCGCGTACCTGATCTATACGTATCGATGGAGACTCGAACGCCAGGGTGTTCTCGTACTCGGACCCTCAGAATCCTTCGTCCGATACGTTCGCTCTGTCCTCCCCTCTCTTGGCGAGAGTGGTGTCGAAGTTCGCTCGATTGCGGGGCTTCGGGAGCCTCACATTCAATCGACTCCTAGTGGAGATATGGCGCTGGCTCGCCTCAAAGGTGACCTCAGGATGGTTCGTGTCTTGCGTCGTAGCGTCAAAGATCGAGAGCGACCACTGCGGTATCCCGTGAAGATTCCATTCGGGTCGCGCATCCTCGTGGCATCGCCGGAGCTCACCCAGCGTGCAGTGGCGGCTGGCGCTGGTGCAAGGGGTCGCCACAACGAACAGAGAAAGGTCGTTGAGGGTTTTCTTGCTCGGGAGCTAGCCGTTGAGTTTCTCCGCAAAGGGCAGCTGTCCATGAGCCCCTCTGAGCTGAGCGACAACGTCATCAGTCTGTTTGACGAGGATCTCGACCTGCCGTTGCAACTCCCTGAGGACTCTGAGGAGGACATCATTAACGATATCGTCCTGCAGCTGCGACGGGTTGAAAACTTCCAGAGAGTCGTCGAGCGGATCTGGCCGCGGTTGCGGGCACAAGAGCTGCTCTTTGATCTATTGAGTCGTGAGCCGCTCTTGCGTCTGGCTGGGGGCTCCATACTCAGCGAGGCCGAGATTGCTCTTTTGCTGGTCGGGCCCGAACAGGAGTTTGCGACCATGCAATGGAGCGACGAGGATGTCATACTGCTCGATGAAATCGATGCACTTGTCGGTGCACACGAGTCGAAGATATTTGGCCACGTTATAGTTGATGAGGCTCAAGACATATCACCAATGGCCGCCAGGGTGATTCGCCGGAGGGCATCTAAGGACTCTCTCACGGTGCTGGGAGACCTCGCCCAGGCGGTCGGTCCCTTTCGAGGGAGGTCGTGGTCGGAGGTGTTAGCCCCGTTTAACGTTGCGAATTTTGAGCTCATCCGGTTGCCCGTCAACTATCGTTCGCCCCAGAAGCTAGCCGAGGTAGCTGGACGACTGCGGGGCCGTATCCTGGGTAATCAGGCATATGATGAGATCCCTGTCCGTGCATCACTGGGTCAGTTGGGCGCGCAGGTTGTGGATCGAGACTATCTTGTGGCACACCTGGAAGATCAGGTGCAGCGATGGCTCCGAGAAGCAGAGGGGACCGTGGCCTTAGTGGTTCCTGATGGCGCACCAGCGCTGTTGGATTTGATTTGCAATTGCAAAGTCGATGTCACTAGAGTATTCGTAGCTAGTGTGTCCGGGGTCAAAGGGATGGAGTTCGATTCAGTAGCGCTTGTTGGTTTCGATACCGTCGAGGAGGGTGACCTTCTCACCAGATCGGTGTACGTTGCGCTGACTCGTGCTACTCGTTCTGTCTCGTTGGTTTTCCTTAACTCAGTCCCTGGGTGGGCCGAGTTCATGCTCGCGTAAGCATGACGCGTAAGTTGTAGAGTGAGTCAGAGTTGGTCTGGCGAAGGAGTGTTGGGAGTGATTGGTAAGAATGGCTGAGACTACTGTCACAGCGCCCGTGAAGCGTGAGCCGATTCGCTTTTCGAAGCCGTCCATCCTTGGCTTGGGTACCATTATTTGGCTCGGCTCTGAACTTATGTTTTTCAGTGGGTTGTTCGCTGCCTACTTCACGATTCGCGCTCACGACGGGTCGCCGTGGCCACCCGCCGGGACCCATCTCGATACGGTTCAAGCTGGTATTTTCACCGCCATCCTCGTCATGTCGAGCGTGACGATGCAAAAGGCCGTTTTCGAAGCCGAGCACGATCGTCCCCGCAGTGCGATGTGGTGGACCGTGTTGACCTTCGTAATGGGTGGCTCTTTTATTGCCAACCAGGCGGTTGAATGGTCGACGCTCAAGTTTGGGCCTCAGACCAACGCCTACGGATCGCTCTTTTACGTGATGTCTGGTGTTCATGGATTGCACGTGATCCTTGGTCTTGTGGCCATGTTGTTCCTGTTGTTGCGCCTCAAGGGTATCAAAGGTGGCTCCCGTCATTTGCCTGGACTCCAGGCGCTCTCTTACTACTGGCACTTTGTCGATATCGTCTGGGTTGCGTTGTACGCCTGCCTGTTCTTGGTGCATTAGTCGCGTGGTTTATTTGGTGATGAGAGGTTCATATCGTGAAGATGGGTAAAAGACACGAAGGTAAGGGGCGTTCCCAGCTCACTTGGTTGGTTGGTTCTATAGCCTCAGGCGCGGCGGTTCTCGCGCTTGCTACGATCGCTTTGTATCCACATCAGAGCCATACTCAGGCGTTGGTCAGCGCCAAGGTCGCCCCGGTATCGAAGAAGTCAGCCAAGCCGACGGCGCATGCCTCATCTTCTGGTCAGCCCATCGTATATAAGAACCCTCCGCGAGGTCTGATCCCGCAGGGTCGCCAACTTTTTGCTGAAGATTGTCAGACCTGTCACGGGCCGAATGCAGAGGGCTCGGTGCGTGCTCCGGATCTGCAGGGTTTAGGAGCTGGAACGGTTGATTTCTGGGTGGCGACGGGTCGCATGCCCCTTGCTGATCCGACTGAGCAGGCCGCGGTCAAGCCGCCGAGGCTCTCGCACGAGCAGCAGTTGGCGGTCTCGGCGTATGTGGCATCACTCGCTCCTGGTGGCGTGGCAATTCCCTCGCCGAATTTGGGGTTGGCAAACCTGTCAAAGGGTGAGTCTCTTTTTGCGGAGAACTGCGCTGCCTGCCATACGATTACCGCTGCTGGCGATGAGTTGTCCAACAACATCTATGCACCATCGTTGTGGGCAGCGACGCCGACAGAGGTGGCCGAGGCGATTCGTAGTGGACCAGGAGACATGCCTCGGTTTGGTCCCGGGACCTTCTCAAACCAAGAGGTTGACGATATCGTTCGTTATGTCACCTACATTCAGCATCCCGAAGATCGCGGTGGGCTGGCACTTGGTGGCGTTGGACCGGTGGCCGAGGGTTTCGTTGCTATTTTGATCGGGTTGGGTTCGCTGATGGTAGCAGGATACTGGATTGGAGGAAGGGCTCATGAGTGAGGCCCAGCTCTTTGAAGGGGAGAGCCAGGAGGAGATTCACCGTCCATTGATGGAAAAGGTCGTGGCGATCTGCTTCATTCTCTCGGTCGTTGGAACGATTGGTCTAGGGGTAACGTACTGGCTTGGTGGCCAACCACAGGTCGAGGGAGGTTTTCTCTTCTTGGCACTTGGTGGCATCGGCGTTGGTATTGTCTCATGGGGAAAATATCTCGTCCCACAGGGTCCCTACGTGCAAGAGCGGCACGAGATGAAGAGCGCTCCCGAAGACATCGATGCCATGCATGCATCGCTGTCGCGCGGTCTCGGTCAGGTTGGACGACGCAAGTTTTTGTTGCGTCTGCTTGGTGGAGCGGTAGGGGTCTTTGGCATCATTAACTTGTTCCCGTTTCTCCGGTCGCTCGGTCCCGTCCCGGGGAAGTCGCTTTTTGTCACGAATTGGAAGCATGGGTCTGAGCTGGTTACTGCAGACGGACGTGTCGTGCTCGCCAGTGACCTCGAGGTCGGTGGGGTGATGACCGTTTTCCCTAAGGGTTTCGAGGGCGAGCCCACGAACGCCATCGATCAGGTGATTCTTGTACGGGCTGCGGACTATAACTTGGTCACGCGTCCCGGTCGCGAGACTTGGGGTCCCCAGGGGTACTTGGCCTTCTCCAAGGTGTGCACCCATGCTGGATGTCCAGTGGGGTTATACGAAGAGCTAACGCAACAGCTGCTCTGTCCGTGCCACCAAAGTCTCTTCGACGTGTTGACCGGTGCCACGAACGTTTTCGGTCCGGCCCCACGGCCGTTACCACAGTTGCCTCTTTATATCGATTCCGACGGTGTCCTGCGGTCACAGTCCGGATTCAATGAGCCTGTTGGCCCTGGCTTTTGGGAGCGTGGAGCGTGAGCACGTTAGAAGAGAGAGCGGTAGGCGCGGCGGATTTCGCCGATGAGCGGCTTGGGGTTGCCAAGTTTGCCCGTAACTCGTTCAACAAGATCTTCCCTGATCACTGGTCGTTTATGTTGGGTGAAATCGCGCTGTACTCCTTCGTGATCCTCATCTTCACTGGTGTGTTCTTGACGTTGTTCTTTGTGCCTTCTCAGCACATGATCGTCTACCACGGGTCGTATGCGCCGCTCAGAGGACAGAAGATGTCTGAGGCATATGCATCGACGTTGAACATTTCGTTCAACGTACGAGCGGGTCTGGTGATGCGCCAGATTCACCACTGGGCTGCCGATGTGTTCATCGCGGCGATCGTGGTCCACCTGCTGCGGATCTTCTTTACCGGTGCCTATCGTAAGCCACGCGAGCTTAACTGGATCATCGGTAGCTCGTTGTTGATACTGGCGATTGTGAACGGCTTTATCGGATACTCGCTTCCTGATGATCTGGTGTCAGGTACTGGTATCAGAATCGCGTTTTCGATCATCCTCTCGATCCCGGTCATCGGCAGCTATCTTGCGTTCTTCGTGTTCGGGTCCAATTTCCCGGGAACGGCTATCATTCCGCGATTCTTCATCATCCATGTGCTCATTTTGCCGGCCATCATCGCTGCCCTGATCGGCGCGCACTTGGCTATCATGTGGCACCAGAAGCACACGCAGTATCCAGGTAAGGGCCGCACCAACAGAAATGTTGTGGGCATTCCGTTCTGGCCTGCGTACGCCTTGCAAGCCGGAGGTTTCTTCTTCATCACCTCGGCGGTGATCGCGGCACTCGGTGGTTTCGTGCAGATCAACCCGATCTGGCTGTATGGTCCATATATCCCATACAAGGTATCGTATGCCGTACAACCGGACTGGTACATGGGTTGGCTTGATGGTGCGCTTCGATTGATGCCGAGTTGGGAGGCGGTGTTTGGCCCCACGTACGGCGGGCACATGATACCAAACGTCTTCTTCCCTGCGGTGTTGCTTCCTGGGATCACCTTTGGGTTGATCTTTGCCTGGCCATGGATCGAGAAGCGGTTTAGCAAGGACAACCAGGAGCACAACATCTGTGATCGTCCGCGTGAGCACCCGGTTCGCACGTCGGTCGGGGTGGGGATCTTGATGTTCTACATCGTGTTGTTCCTCGCCAGCGCTACTGACGTATTGGCCAACACCTTTGAGACCTCGCTCAACTTGATGCTTTGGACCTTGCGTATCATGCTGTTTGTCTTGCCATTGGTTGCTGGTACGGTCACCTATCTGTTGCTCCGGGAGATGTCGCAACTGCCATCGATCGGGGAGCCGAAAACTCCGGTTGAGATTCGGCGCGGAATTGATGGTTCCTTTGCCTTTGGCGAGTTGGCACTGCATGAAGTTGACGAGGAGATTTTGGAGTTACCCGAAGAGGTGGCCTATCGTTCTTTGGTTGGAGGCAACGGGAATGGGCATGCTCCGCACGTCTCCGAGGACGGCGAGGAGCGCTCCAGCGAGGTTGGCGATGAGCATGGAGTGTTCGAGGTACCGAGGGATTGAGGTTGCGCATGGTTAGGTCGATGAAGAAAAGGAGCCTCGAATTGAGCTGGGCGCACAAAGCTAGGCGTTTGCTTGGCTCAGTGGCCGGCATTGGCGCCGCTGGTTTGGTGTTGTCTGCGTGCAACATACCGTCATTTGGCGCCTTCAAAGGTAATACGGTTCAGGGTAACAGTACCTACCATCTTTGGCAGGGATTTTTTGTAGCATCTATTTTTGTCGGTGGCATCACCTTTATCCTGCTCGCGCTTGCGATCATCAGGTTTCGTCGCAAGGGTGAGTCGATTATCCCAAAGCAGGTCCACGGCAATACCAAACTTGAGGTGTTCTATACGGTTGTGCCGGTTGTGATTGTGGCGATCTTGTTCTTCTTTACGGTGCGAGTTGAGAACAAGGTTGACACCGTCGCACGCAATCCCAACCTTCGGGTCGACGTTACGGCCTTCCAGTGGGGTTGGAAGTTTTACTATCCGAAGTATGGTGTTACCACTATCACGAAGGGTGTCGATCTGTACCCGACGTTGGAGCTCCCGGTGGGGGAGACGGCAACCTTCCGGCTGGTATCCCTTGACGTGGTGCATGGGTTCTACATGCCAGAGTTCGATTTTTCTCGCTATGCGCTCCCAGGGGTCACGAACTACTTCGATTTTACGCCCCAGCATACCGCGAACTTCCTTGGCCGGTGCTCGCAGTTCTGTGGGTTGTATCACGCGGACATGCTGTTCTATGTGCATGTCGTTGCCCCGAGTCAGTTCCAGTCGTGGATCCATGCGCATCAGGGTTCGTGAGGCTTTGGATGGGTAGTGACGATGGCGGCGAGATTATTGTTAGTGATGATAAAAGGGGTACGGTGAGAGCATGACAACGCTTCAGGAGCCAATGGTCCAGACGGCTGGTGTCGTCGAGCATGAGCGCAAAGCCCCCGGTGGCTTTTATAAGTGGGTAACGTCGGTTGATCACAAGGTCATCGGCAAGAACTACATGTATACGGCGTTGACCTTCATGTTCATCGCTGGTGCCATGGCGCTGTTGATCCGCACGCAGCTGTTCAACCCAAACGGTCACGTTGTCTCATTGCAGACCTACAACGAGCTGTTCACCATCCATGGTTCCATGATGTTGTACCTCTTTGCTGGTCCATTTGCCTTTGGTGGGTTTGCCAACTTCATCGTCCCGTTGCAGATTGGCGCTCCGGACATGGCCTTCCCGCGGTTGAACAACCTTTCGTACTGGCTCTTCCTCTTTGGTGGGGTCACGATGTTGTTCGGTTTCTTTACCGCCTCTGGTGCCGCAGCGTTCGGATGGGTTGCCTATGCACCGCTTTCTACTGCGCCGTTTTCACCTGGGCCCGGGGCGGACTTATGGATCGTTTCGATTGCCATGGTCGGTTTCTCTGGAATCTTCACCGGTGTTAACCTGATGACTACCATTTTTTACCTGCGCGCACCTGGTATGACGATGTTTCGTATGCCACTGTTCACCTGGAGCATGCTGGTCACTGGAATCTTGATCCTGATCGCGTTCCCAGTGCTCACGGCTGCGCTGGTCATGCTGTACGCTGATAGACATTTCGGTGCTCACTTCTTTAGCGTTGCTGGAGGTGGAGTACCGGTGATGTGGCAGAACCTCTTCTGGTTCTTTGGTCACCCGGAGGTTTATATCCTCGCGCTTCCGTTCTTTGGCATTGTGACTGAATTGATACCGGTGTTCTCCAAGAAGCCAATCTTTGGCTACAGGGGGATGGTGTTCGCCAACTTGGCCATCGCCGGTCTTTCCACGGGTGTTTGGGCTCACCATATGTTCACTACAGGCGTGGTGTTGCTGCCATTCTTTTCAGCGCTGTCGTTGCTCATTGCCGTGCCAACTGGTGTCAAGGTATTTACCTGGATTGCCACGATGTGGGGTGGGCAGATTAAGTTCAATACCTCGATGTTATTCGCTGTTGGGTTCATCTTCGCCTTCGTCATGGGTGGTATCACTGGTGTCATGTTGGCCTCACCGCCCATTGACTTCTACACCCACGACACTTACTTTGTCGTGGCGCACTTCCACCAAGTGTTGATTGGTACGACGGTGTTTGCTGGGTTTGCGGGGATCTACTACTGGTATCCAAAGCTCACTGGTCGATTTCTGCATGAGGGGCTCGGGAAGTGGAACTTCTGGGTTACCTTCATCGGGTTCTGGATTACCTTTATGCCGCAATATCTTCTAGGCCTACGAGGCATGCCTCGGCGTATCCCGATTTATTCACCGACTGATGGTTTTACCTTCCTTAATAGAATGTCGACGGTTGGGGCGTACATGATGGGAATTGGGATGTTCTTGTTCCTCTTGAACTTCATCATCTCGTGGCGTCGACCGCGCCCTGCCGGCGACAACCCGTGGGATGGTTATACGCTCGAGTGGGCTACTTCGTCGCCGCCACCCCCGCATAACTTCCACTCGTTGCCGCCGATTCGTTCGGCGCGACCTTTGTGGGACTTGAATCATCCAGATCACGCGGATTCTGTTCCGATGGTGACAGGAGGTGACGAAAGTGCGGAATGAGTCGAGGGTTTACCTGGGTATCGGTAGTTTCTTTATTGTCACGCTGCTTGTCTATTTTTTTACGAGTCATGAGTCGACGGGTTCAGTCCTTCTGCTCGCGAGTGCCGGTCTTGGTTTGTTGCCGGGTCTGTACCTGGGTTGGTGGTCCAGGAGGATGCAGCAGCGTCCGGAGGACACGGGTGAGGGTGAGCCAAGAGACATCACCGGCGTGATTGGTCAGTTTCCTGAGAACACCATCTTCCCGTTTACCCTTGGTATCGGTGTGTGGTTTGTGGGCTTGGCCTTCGTCTTCGGGCTGTGGTTTGCCATCATCGGCATGGCCTTCGTTTTCGGGGCTGCTATCGGGGCAACGGGTGAGTCCAAGCGGGCGTCGTTTTCTGAACGAGAGAACGTCGGTTAGGTTCCCTGCCCCGTCGCGACCTTGATCGGTCCGCTGGGCCGAAATGGGAGGTTGTACCCCAGGTCGGGTAGCCGAGTTTCCTTTGGGTTCTATCGTTGGGGTGATGTCGTAGATTCGGTGGATGGTGAAGTGGCTGATTCTTGCGGCGTACCGGGCTGAGAAAGCTGACGTGATCGTCGTTTAGGGTCATTTCTGGGGGCTGCCGGATTGCCTATAATGATTCCCCGTATTGGCCTCGGGATGTTGGTGCGACACGGTTGGGCAACAGGTTACGTGATTTCTCGGCGTAATCAGACTAAACGCTCGAGTCCGATTGCAGCGGGGCTCAATGCGGAAGGTATAGTTCTTTGTCGCCGATTTTAGCTTGTCCGTTGGTCGTGTGGCGTCGCTGCCGATGGACGTTTGCCGGGAGGTGAACTCAGCGTCGCTGGCGGGGCCCTGCGATGGTAGTGTTGGTGGGGTTAGTGAGCCTCTGATAACCGTTGTGGCGGGAGCACTGTCATCGAGGCACCCAAAGAGTGAGGTTATGCCTCTGGTGGGTCGGTCAAGGTGCTCGGTGCCACTTGAGGCACTTTCCCGTTTGCTACGTTGATTGGGAAAGCTTGCAATACCCTAAGATAGCTGAGGCCGTTCGGTGGCTCTATCAAAAAACTCCAACAAGGGACCGCGGTCGCTTGCACTGGTTGTGCGATGTTTGGTTGGGGAGCTTCGTCGGCCCAACTTTGCCAGCACAGAGTCGCCAGCACTGTGTGGTCAATCATGCTCGTGACGGAGTCCGGGCGGAATCGGTCCCTCTGATGCGAGCTGACGCACCCTCTGCAACGCACATCCCGGCAGGGCCGTTACCGGTTGGAGTCGACCCATACCAGTGGGACTCGGCTTGGTAGCAGTGGGGTTTTTGAGCTAGTCCTGGCTCGTCGTGTCCTCTGGCTTAGCAGATTCTTTTGTCGCCTCTGGATGCGCGCCTTCGTCGACGCCCTTCTTGAACTCGGAGGTGGCTGAGCCAATCGATCGCGCGAGGCCAGGAAGGCGCTTGCCTCCAAAGATGAGCAGGAGAACGACGACGACCACGATGAGGTCGGTTGGGCTGAAGATGTCTGCTAGTAACATGGTACTCCTTCGGTACTTATCCATTAACTTAGCACGAGAGGGGCAAGAAAGTGAACTTTCTCGTCTCCCGACTATTATCTGTTCCTTCGTTGCTGGCCTTGGTTCTGGTTTTTGCATTTCCCGCCTTGGAGGCGTCGATCTTTCTTGGGTTTGTTTTCCCCGGTGAGACGGCGGTGGTGTTGGGGGGAGTTCTGGCGGCACAGGGACGGTTCCCTGTGTGGCTCGTTGGGGGAGTAGCGGCTGCGGGTGCCATTATCGGAGATTCGGTTGGTTATTGGGTTGGAGCGCGGTACGGACCTTGGTTGATCCAGAAGATCCCGAGACGCCTCATTAAGCCGGAGTCCCTCGACAAGGCGATCGATCTCTTGCGCAGACGTGGTGGTCTTGGTGTATTCGTTGGGCGCTTCACCACGGTACTGCGGGTCCTGATACCGGGCGCGGCAGGTATTGCCAAGATGCGTTATCGGCGCTTCCTCTTCTTCAACGCGCTAGGCGGGATCTGCTGGGCGGGGTTCTACACGGCGCTTGGTTACATCGCTGGGGCCAATTATGCGTCGGTCCTGAAGGATGCGAGCACCACGAGCGAGATCGTCCTTGCGGTGATCGTGGTCCTGTTCTTTGGCATTGGGCTCTATCGCCACTTTGGTCCGCCGCTGCATCGATCGAAGCCGGCCGCCGAGGACTAACGCGGGTGAAGTCGGGAGTTAGGGTGGCTTACCGGCTTGGCTCATGAAGCTCTGCGATTGAGGCGTTGGCGCAGGAACGGTACTGTGAGCGCTGAAAAGGCTTTGACGTGTGCTCGTGGCGCGATATGCGTCGCGTGCCACAGGATAGGTGCGAGCAAGGTGAAGTCTTTGTCTAGCGCTGAAGCGACCAGCATCCGTTGCGTGTGCCAGGCGGTGATCATGCTCCGATCCGAGTGTTCCAGCCGGTCACAGGCGTCTGTTTGCTCAAGCATGATTTGCATTCTGTGCCAAAAGCGATGCAGATTCTTTGATACTCCGTCGGTTGAGTCGCGATACAGCACGAGTTGATCTTCTAGGACGGCTACTGTGCCGAGCTTTGCGCAACTGATCCAATAGGCCCAGTCTTCGACGGCATCGAGTCGAGGATCGAAACCGGAGGTGTTGGCGGCGAGTTCGCGTCTCATGAGAACCGTTGAGGTCTGAAATTGATTCATCAGTGTCAGATCTCGGTAACTCACCCAACGTAGCGTCTCGTTGCCGGTCGGGACCGGATCAGTCCGGGACCAGGTGGTGGCGAGTAGATCGACGTGTGGATAGCGATCTAGTACCGCGAGTTGGCGTTCTAACTTGGAGGGATGCCAGCAGTCATCGTCATCGAGAAAGGCGATCAGATCGCCGGTCACTGCTCGAAGGCCAGCATTGCGCGCAGCCGACACCCCCTGATTGGTCTGGCTGATCAAGATGGCCTGTGGAGCGACTTGGTTGACGATGGTCGCAGAGTCGTCCGTTGACCCATCGTCGACCACAATTATCTCGTAGGGTGGGCGCGTCTGCGCCAAGACGCTGGTGAGTGCGTCCCCAAGTGTGGCACGAGCGTTGTAGCAGGTGATGACGACAGAGATTTGCATAGATGTCCGCGATTCCATTGACCGTTGTGGCTGCTAGCCTAGCATCTCATGAGTCATGGCATTTCGGCGGGACGATCTCGTTGCCTCGGTTAGGTGAGCTGGCACAGCTGCTGCCTTCGGCCGAGCTGATCGGGGATTCGGTCGCGCTTGAGGATCTGACGCTTGACTCTCGGGATGTGCGACCGGGTTCACTGTTTTGCGCTACCAGGGGCACGCGATTCGATGGCCATACTTTTATTGACGATGCCGTGTCGGCGGGCGCGGCGGCTGTCATGGTGGCTCATCCAGTCGAGGTTGACGTGCCCCAGTTGGTCGTGCCCTCGGTTCGTCATGCCATCGGGCGAGTGGCAAGTTACTTCTTCGGGGACCCGTCGAAGCAACTTGAAGTCGTGGGTATCACCGGTACGAATGGCAAGACAACAACCTCGTACCTCGTTGAATCGGTCTTGAACCGGTCCAAGCGCAACGTTGGGCTCATCGGCACGATCGAGTCGAGGTTTGCCGGACTTAATCGGCCGAGCATCTATACGACACCTGAGGCTCCTGATTTACATCGTCTCCTTGCTGACATGCTCCGTGACGGCACCCAGTCGGTCGTGATGGAGGTCTCGTCACATGGCATCGATCAACACCGGATCGACTCTATGCACTTTGAGGTGGCGGTATTTACCAATCTTTCGCCGGAGCATCTCGACTATCACGGCACTATGGAACAATACTTCTACACGAAGGCACGACTCTTCGTGCCAACACTGACCAACACCGCCGTCATAGGCACCGACACCGAGTGGGGTCGACGCCTGGCGAGTCAGGTCTCTGTTGATCACGTGACCTATGGGCCGGGCCCCGAGAACGATTTTGTTGTGAGCAATATCGAGTTGGTCGAGGCGGGGACTCGGTTTCGATTAGCGCACGCGGGCCACAGCGCTGAGCTGACAGTCCCTATCTTGGGCGCCCACAACGCCTACAACGGCGCTGCTGCTGCCGCTGTTGGCTTCGTGCTCGGAATCGATCGTGATGAAGTCTTTGCTGGTATCGAACATTGTCACTCGGTTGCAGGGCGGTTTGAGTCCATCATGCTTGGTCAGGATTTTCGGGTCGTCGTTGATTACGCCCATACCCCTGATGCCATCCGATCGCTAATCGAGACGGTGCGTTTGCAGTCACCGAGCGGCAGAGTCATCCTCGTGGCGGGAGCTCGTGGCCGTCGGGACCGGCTGAAGCGCCCCGAGTTGGGGCGTGCTGCCGCGATGAGCGATCTCGCGATCTTGACCGCCGATAACCCCGGGGATGAGGAGCCGGCAGAGATCGTCGCTCAGCTCCTCGCTGGTACGTTGGACGTCGCCACCCCGCGGATGGTGGTTGAACTCGACCGACGTCGAGCCATTACGCTCGCCATCGATGAAGCTGCGGAAGGCGATACGGTCCTGATCGTTGGTCGTGGTCATGAGCAGAGCCTCCGTGTAGGGTCGGCGGTCGTGTATCTCGACGATCGGGAGGTGGCACGGTCTGCTGTGGCCACTCGGCTTGATACTCAGACGCGTTTGCGGTAGATATTCACCGACAACGGGACCATGATGATCAACAAGCCGATGCACCAGATGATGGCCGTCACGGTGAGGCTCCCAGTGGTAGAGTTAGCTGCATGAGCGGCGATCGGGCCATCCATAAGACTTCTGGCGGCATTGACGGCGACGCTGAGTGGCTGATGATTTGCGAACCCTCGCAGCCATGATGGCATGGTCTGAACTGGCACGAAGGCCGATGAGGCAAAGGTCAACGGGAAGAGCAGGGGGAACGCCATGACCTGGGCTGTCTCGCTGTTGGGCGCTGCTAGCCCGATCAGGGCGAAGAACCATGACAGTGCGTAGGCGAACAAGAGAGCGATGCCAATGCCGGCGATGAACTCTCCGACGTTGGTACCGATGCGAAAGCCGACCAAGAAGCCGACCACGATCATGATGACGATCACCACCAGGTTACGGATGAGGTCTGCGAGCGTTCTGCCTGCGAGTACCGCCGAACGGGACATCGGTAGCGCATGAAAGCGCTCGATGAGCCCCTTTTGGAGGTCTTCTGCGAGGCCAACCCCGGTCTGGACAGAGCCGAACGCGATGGTTTGGATAAAGATCCCTGGCATCAAGTAGTTGACGTAGCTCAGCCCGAGTTTTGATGTCTCCGAACCGATCGCTCCGCCGAAGACGTAGCGAAATAGGAGCACGAACATGACCGGTTGAATCGTGGAAAACACCAACGACTGAGGGATGCGAACGTAGTTGAGGAGGTTGCGTTTCGTGATCGTGAGCGCGTCCGCGATCATCCAGTAGAACTTGGAGTGTTGTTCGGTTGCGATTTGGATGGTTGTCATAGGTCTAGCTCTCCTCTAGGTCCGTCGTGGTGGGTTGGTCGGTCAGCGCCAAGAAAACGTCATCGAGGCTTGGTTCGCGGAGGTTAATCTTCGTTGGGTTGATCTTCTCGCTTAAGAGTCGTTCGAGCACGAGAGCAGTCGTGGCCGCACCGTCGGCGACCGGTAGCTCAAGGCGGTTTTCCATTTGTTGGATCGGCGCCGATGCCAAAGTTGTAACCGCTCCGTGCGCTCGAATCGCGAGCTCCTCATCCTCGAACGAGAGCTCCAAAACCGTGGCACCAAAACTGGCTTTGAGCTCGTCTGGCGTGCCTTTGGCGATGACCCGGCCATGGTCGACGACGGCTATTCGTGAGGCAAGCCGATCTGCTTCCTCCAGATACTGAGTCGTTAAAAGTACCGTCGTTCCGTCCGCCAACAGTTTTTCAATGATCTCCCAGAGGTCGTTGCGGCTTTTGGGATCGAGTCCAGTCGTTGGTTCGTCGAGGAACAGTACCGGTGGCTGGGCTACGAGTGCGGCGGCGAGGTCCAGCCGTCGTCGCATGCCCCCGGAGTAGGTGCTCAACACCCGTTTGGCAGCATATTCAAGGCCAAAGTCATGGAGGAGCTCATCACTGCGCTCGCGAGCCGCTCGCTTGGACAGATGGTTGAGTCTCCCGATCATGAAGAGGTTCTCTTCACCGGTGAGGCGCTCGTCCACGGCCGCAGCCTGTCCCGCGAGACCAAGAAGCTCACGTGCGCGTTGCGGGGACTTTGTGACGTCGATGCCCATGATGGTTGCCAGTCCCGAGTCGGGCGGGAGGATCGTCGTCAATATCCGCACGATTGTGGTCTTCCCGGCTCCGTTCGGTCCGAGCAGACCAAACACCGTACCCGTCTCGACCGAGAAACTTACATCGTCAAGCGCCGTCACCCCGCCCTTGAAGGTTTTGCGCAGGTTCTGTACCTCGATAGCTGATGGCATCTCACCTCCAATGGGAAAATATCCTGGCCTTACCTTCTGGCTTCGACACAAGGTCGTGCCAAAACCGAGCCAGCGTTCACCTAGGTCACGCTAGCTTGTCTGAGTAGACGATTATTCCTATAACGTTCTGGTTGGACCAAATTAATCCCTTGGTCGGTCTTGTGGAGACTCGAAATCCATCAGTGGTGCGTGGGAGCACTTGATTGTTGACGGTGCACCACCGTTGGGTAAGAGTGGCGTCACGGAGGAAGTGGTCGGCATGAGGGATATCTTGCCTGTTGCAGGAAGCACACCCAGCCTTACACAATGCGAACCTTTCGCCCGTACTGACCGGTGACCTAGTAGTTCTTCCGGGTGCCTACGCCAAGGTGCGCCGAAGCGGATACCGGAAGGACGACACACGACGTGACAAGTGGGACGGCTAGCGGATTGAAGGCGCCGAAGAGTCTCGGGGCTCACAGCCCTCCGATCACCGGCGCCCCGAGGGCAACCACCCACGCCACGCCGAGCCCAAAGCCGACAGCGACAGCGAGGAGGACCGCGGCGGCACGGGCGGTGAGCACCCAGTGTCGCAGCCCGGTCGGGGTGAGTTGGTGGAGAGCGGAGACCGCCGAGCGGGCGAGGAACCCGGCGATGTCTTTGGCGAGCCCGGCCGACAGGCGGGTGGCGAAGGAGTTGGCGAGCACGATCGACACCGAGGAGATCATGGCGATCATGGCCCAGGTAGGCTGGACGAGCCCGGTGACCGCCAAAGGCACGCCGATCCCATTGAAGGCGAAGGCGATGGCGAGGTTCTGCTTGGTCTTGTGGAAGCTGCTCGCACCGATGTAGCGGGCGTCGGCCACGGCGGTGAGGCGGTTGCCGACGAGGACGACATCGGCTGATTCGATGGCGATGTCGGTGCCGGCCCCCATGGCGATGCCGATGTCGGCCTGGGTGAGCGCAGGGGCGTCGTTGATGCCCTCGCCCACCATCACCACCCGGTGCCCCTGGCCTTGCAAGTCCCGGATGATCTGGGCCTTCTGGTCGGGGAGCATACCGGCGTGGACCGCGTCGATGCCGACCTCGGCCGCTACGGCTCGGGCGGTGGCGTGGTTGTCGCCGGTCACCATGATCGGGGTGATGCCTGCGGCCCGCAATCGTGCGACGGCCTCGGCCGCGTCGGGCTTGATCGCATCGGCAATGCCGACCAGGCCAGCGAGCTTGCCGTCTCGGACGACGGCGACGACGGTCTGGGCGGCCCCTTGCATCGCTTCCACGCGGTCGGCCACAGGTGCCAGCTCGGCGCCGTGAGCAGCGACCCAGCCGGGCTTGCCGACCGCCACCGTCACCCCCGCGACGTTGGCGGTGACGCCTTGGCCGGTGGTGGAGGAGAACCCCGAGGCGTCAGGGATCTTGAGGCCGCGACCCTCGGCGGCGGCGACCACGGCCCGGGCGAGGGGATGCTCGGAGGAGATCTCGACCGCCGCCGCGATCGCGAGCAGGTCGTCTTCGGGAGTTCCGCCGGCGGTCACGATCTCCACGACGCTCGGCTTGCCGGCGGTGAGCGTGCCGGTCTTGTCGAGCACCGCGGCATCGATCTCGGAGAAGACCTGGAACGCCTCACCTGAGCGCATCAAGATCCCCCGCTCGGCGGCCATGGCACCCCCGCGTATCATCGCCAGTGGCGTGGACATGCCGAGCGCACACGGATAGCCCATCACCAGCGCGGCGAGCGCGGCGAAGACCCCTCGGGAGAGGTCGACCTGTCCGGTCGCCGCCCAGTCACCGAGCGTCCAGATGAGAAGCGACAGCCCAGCCGCGGCGAGAACGACGGGCACGAAGACCTTCAAGACCCGGTCGACGAGCACGATGATGCCGGGCTTGAGGGCGCTGGCTTCTTCGATGTGGCGGGCGACCTGGGCCAAGAAGGTGTCGTCGCCGACCTTGGTCACCTCGACCACGAGCACCCCGGTGGTGTTGACCGACCCGCCGATGACCTCGTCGCCGGCGGTCTTGTCGGCTGGTAGGGGCTCGCCGGTCACCATCGACTCGTCAATCGCCGAAACACCTGAGACCACCGTGCCGTCGAGGGGGACCCGCTCGCCGGGGCGCACCCGGATCTGCTCGTCGAGGGACACCTCGCCGACGGGCACCTCGACTTCGTGCCCGTCGCGGATCACCCTGGCCGTGTCGGGTTGCAGGTCGAGCAGGCGACGCACCGCGGCCGACGACGATGAGCGCACCAGCGAGGACACGTACCCAGACAGCAGGTGGTAGGTGGTGATGAACACCGCCACTGACAAGAAGTCCCCG
>Ga0209012_1000739_pt1 | contig 41238 bp, 27 predicted proteins | sample RS3BMetagenome_FD_184735 | JGI IMG/M metagenome (GOLD analysis project Ga0209012, IMG submission 184735) | Ferric oxide microbial mat and aquatic microbial communities from Rainbow Spring, Yellowstone National Park, USA - RS3B (SPAdes) (version 3) ...
CGCGTGGTGGTTGCCGCCATGATTGTTCCTCCTTGAAAAGTTGACATTAATCCCAAACCACGTCCTGTGGATTGGTACCTTTCTATTTTACACACATTCACCCTTTGGCAGAAACTGTCACAGGCCCTATCCATTGCAACACCGCCGTCATCATGCCGGGTATTGTGCTTGTATTCCCGTGCTGTCCAAGGTTCCGGGGGCGTGTGCGGCCATTACTTGGACAGACTCCTGCTCCTTTGATTCTCGATAATGAGAACGGGAATCAGATTTTGGTTTTGTATCCCATGGCGCGGATCATGCACCATGAGTTTGCGGCTTCAAACAACTGCACGGCGCCACCGAGGCCGCAGCCGACCACCGGCCACCAAAGCCAGTTCCAACCGGTGAACCAGGCCAGCAGGGCCAGCATGATTGCCAGCGCCATAAGAATTGTTCCGCTGATTCCGCGAACCTTAGACCCGCGCTGATCAATATTACAAGATAATTTCATTTCTGTTCCTGTTCTGAATACTCAATGCACTGTTGCGACGCGCGGCAAAGGCACCAGCGATTCGCCGCCAGGAATCATCTTAACCGCCAGTTGCCACGCCTGGGAGGCCGGCACGCAGAGCCCTTGTGCGCCATCGGTGCAATAGGCGTAATATATCTTGACCAGCCAGTGCGAGGTCTGTTTATCAATCGGCTTTGCCATGACGAGCATCGCTGGTGTAATGCTGAAATTGACCGGTGTTTTGCCGTGGGCACTGACTGATTCTTCGGTAATAACATGCGATCCTGAAGTAATTCTCAGGCTGATGGGAATATCCGGCGTTAAGTGCGTCAACGCCGGCAATGTGGGATTAAATTGGAGTGTCAGCATTTTGCCGGGATCAAGCTGTACTGGGATCGCGCGTCCAGATGGGGCGGCGGATATCGCTGTTTTCATGTTGCCTTCCATCAGCGGTGGCGTCAGACCGGCGATGACAATTTGATGCCAAGCTTTTGTTTCGGCATTGATTTCGACAATGCGTTGATTATTGGTGTCGGCGACGAAAATGTCATGTCCTGAAACGTTCAGTCCACCGGGTTCGTTGAGTTCCAAGGGGCCGCCGGGGCTTCCGGTTCCGGGTTTTCCACTGCCGGCGTATGTTGAAACGATTCGTGTTTTCGGGTTGATGAGCCGTAATTTGTCGTTGTAGGTGTCAGCGACAAGAATATTTTTGCCCAATATCGCCACGCCCAGATCATGTTGCAGTAGGGCGGTATTGGGGCCGCCATTCTTATCACCAAAATCAAATAGTCCGTGCCCGATGACGGTGAAAACTTTCATGGTCTTTAAGTTTAAGCCACGGACTGCACTGTTTTCGCTATCGGCAAAATATAGGATATTGCCATCCAGCACCAAGCCGGAAGGCTGCGCCAGAAGAGCCTGGTCGGCTGGGCCATTTTGCAGTCCTTCGCCGCCGGTGCCGGCGAGTGCCCTGGCTTTATCGGTTTGCAGATTCATCTTCCAAAGCTGATGCTCGCCCGCCATGGCGATGTAAAGTGTATGGCCGCGCGCGGCGAGATCCCATGGTGAATTAATTCCCTGCTGTGTGCCGGTTCCGCCGCCTGTGGTGTCGTAAACCTCATGACCATTTCCCAGCACTGTGGAAACGTTGCCGGTTTGTAAATTAATTTTACGGATGTATTCTCCCATGGTATCCGCGACGTACAGTGCCCCGTTATTCACCGCCATTCCCTGTGGTGCGTCAAACTCAGCCTGTTGAGCGGTGCCATCCACGTGACCGCATCGGCCATTACCATATATTTCGACAAGCTTGCAGTGGCCCAACGCATCCGGCCAGGTGGTTTCCACAATTCGGTTATGGCCGGTATCGGCTATAAATAGCCGGTGCATGGCGGGGGCGGCAATGATTTTTCCGGGAAACAGCAATCCGCTGGCGGACACCAGCGTATGCTGCACTGGTAGATTCAACGGATGTGCCGCTAAAGTGCCGGATTTCCGGTCGGCGGCAATTGTTTTGGCAATGGCATGTTCAAGTGAGTGGTAACCGGCCTCACCGGCGACCGATCCGACAACATGGCCTGACGCATCAACCAGAATCAGTGTGGGCCACGCATTTACACCATACATATTCCAGATGGTCATATTTTGATCCACCACAACCGGATTGGTTATGTCATAGCGCAGCACCGCATCGCGTACATGAGATGCGACGGCCTCATTAGTGAATTTGGCACTTTCCACGCCGATAATTTCAAATGGTTGTTTTGCAAAATGGTGCAGCAGCCGCTCTTCCGTGGGAATCAGGTGAATACAGTTTATGCAGCCATAGGTCCAAAAATCCAACAGTACCACCTGGCCTTTTAGCTGATGTTGAAAACTTAAAGGCTCGGGCGTATTGATCCAGGTGAAATCGGCGGGAAAGTCGGGTGCCATGATGCCTGATCCGGCATCGCCAAAAGCCGGGTTATCATTGGCTGTGAAATGGTTATAGAAAAGCAATCCAACAACCATAAGACCGGTCAGCATCAAGACGGTTAAGATCCGATTAAGTGTTTTGTTCATCATGTTCCATCCTGGCAAAAGCCCAGTAATTCATGCGCAAGCTGCCAAGCCTGCGTTAAAACCCGCCGACCGCGCTTGCTATTGTACGCAGGTCAGTGTGCTCACGGATCATTGGTCGTGCGAAACCCCGCCGTCTTACACTGAACTTGCAGTTGTTGATTACGGGATTGCTGTGCAAATTATGCGGTATGTTCGAGGACAATCCGCATATCGCCCGGCATGCTGCAATCCAGATAAAGGCTGAATATCTCCGGGGTTGGCGCGGTGCCACGGTGTTTAAGAATCTGTGAGCTATGCAGCAACATCATAGGCCAAATGGCTCTGCGGTCCGATTCGGGAATCGGGCGGTTTTGCACTTCTGAAATCGGCACCCATTCCAATTGCCCTTCGGGAATTTCCAATTCTGTCAATGTAATGCTGCGGACAACTTCAAAACAGAACATCAACCAGTGTGTGGCTCCTTCATACGCCTTTTCCGCGACGATCCCGCAAAGCCGAATATCGCTGTATTCCAACACCAGACCTATTTCTTCTTGTACCTCCCGAAGCGCGCACTGATAAGGCGATTCCCCGATGCCCCGTTCCAACTTCCCACCGATGGGGGAGTACAACCCTTGATTGGGTGCCTTTTTACGGTGCAAAAGCAGGGTGTTTCCCCGGCCATCAAAGATGTACACGAGAGTGGCGATTTTGTAAGGTAATTCGGTCACGGCAATATCTTCCTGAAATTCATAGCGCAATGCTTCTCCGCCGCCCACCAGCGATCCACTGGCTATATCCTGTGGGAAAAGCAATTATCTTGCAAGGCCTCTCCGCCGCTGCCCCAGGGCCTTTTAGTTTTCTGGGCTGCGTAGATTTTCGGGAGACAGCTTGATCAAATTTCCCAATAAATCGTTCGGCCCAAGAATGTCACGAAGACGAAAAAAGCCGAATAAAGGGATAACTAGAAAACCCTGGCCGCTGCCCGGAGTTTCGTTGTCGGACGGTTCACGTGATAGTGTAGAATATTATTCCAAAGTTTTTTGCGGAAGGCTTTATTTGCTTTTGTCGAAGGGAGGTATCATCTTATTCGTGGTTAGGGGCCGTCAAGAAATAGGGTTTACAAATATGACGCCGATATCTTGGGATATTGCATGGTGCCGGCGAAGAGCATATCCGTATGGATACGTAACGAGCGGGCAACGCTGCCAGAGGCCAAAAGGCCAAGTCAGAGTGGAAAGGTTATTTCTTGGCAATCCCTTAGCCTCGAGGTGGCCTTGGCTGGCCGAAAGGCCGTGATCCGTTACGGTTATTTGAGGTGTAATGCTGGTAGATATGCGCATATTAAACCGCATTGAATTCCGAACTTGTCAAAAGATGCCAAGTGATTATTGTATTATGAGAAAAAGGAGTACAGCATGTTATGTATGTTATCTCGTAAGTTTTCTTTTGCGGCTTCGACCATCCTTACGGTGGTCTTTCTTGTGGCCGGGGCCTTACTGGCCGGCGGCCTAGCCCGCGGTGCGGATTTAGCCGCATTGGTCAATCCGTTTGTGGGCACCGCCCAAGGTGGGGATATTGTACCGGGGGCGATAGTGCCTTTCGGCATGGTGGAACTAAGTCCGGATATGCTCGTTCAGAGTTACTACATCTACCAGAAGCACCATAGCAGTGGTTTCAGTATGACGCACCTCAGCGGCGTAGGTTGTCCCAGCTATGGTGACGTATTTTTCACCGCCACTACCGGCCCGTTACAGGTGCAGCCCAAGCAGTATGGCTTTAACTTCAGCCACAAGCGGGAGGCGGCCTCGCCCGGTTATTATCGGGTATTCATGAAAACATGGGGCATCAACGCCCAATTGACCGCAACCACACATTGCGGCATGACCAAATTTACTTTCCCGGCTGGTAAGCAGGCTAATATTTTAGTTCCCATCAGCCACACTTTAACCACCACCGTTGGCTCCAACATTGATATTGTCAACAACCATACCATTACCGGATCGGTTACCAGTTTAACATTCTGCCAAACCAATGAGCCTTTCACGGTTTATTTCGTTATGAAATTCAGTCAGCCGTTCAAAACCAGCGGCGTCTGGCAAGGCTCTACAATTACTCCAGGAGGGAAAAAACAGATGCAAGCCCGGAATGTGGGCGCGGCCATTACATCCAAAGGCACGGGGCCTAAGCTGCGCCTTCCCGGCCCACCGATCGGTGCTTTTGTAAGTTATCCCGCCTCCAGTCACGCCAGAGTGGTCAAACTTCGCATCGGCATATCCTATGTGAGCTTGGGCGGCGCAATCAAGAATCTTAATGCGGAAATGCCGCATTTTAATTTTAGCGCTATTCGTGCGCAGGCTCATGCCCGGTGGAACAAGGCGCTGGCGGTCATTACCGTGCATGGCGGCACCTTAAATCGCCGGAAGATTTTCTACACCGCCCTTTATCATGCCCTGCTGTTACCGAATGTATTTAATGACGTAGATGGGCGCTACATCGGTTATGACAATAAAATTCATCATGTTCCGACGGGCCACCGGGATATCTATGCCAATTGGTCGGGTTGGGACATCTATCGCAGTGAAATGCCGCTGCTGACTATTATCGAACCGCAACGGGTGCAGGACATGGCCCAGTCTGTGGTGGAGATGTCCAAGCAGCTCGGATTTATTGATCGCTGGCCTTTTGCCAACCGGCCTACGGGTGTGATGAACGGCTTTCCTTTAACCAACTGCCTGACTGAAATTTGGCAGGCGGGGCTGCACCACTTTAATATCCACGCCGCCTATCGGGCGATGGTTCAGCAATGCTTTCCGAATTATCTTAAAGGCCACGCTGATTTGAGTTCTACGCAGCCTTATGAAAGCCTGAACGGGCAGAAGTATGGAAGCATTTTACCGGTCAATACCAATGTGGCTTCTGCGGAGGAGACGGACATTGCGTATGCGTCACTGGGGCACTTGGCGTTGGATTTACATAAGCCTCAGACGGCCGGCATCCTTTTTGGTGATGCGCTGCAATATACCTCCATGTATAACCCCGCCACCATGTTCATGCAGGGCCGCAATGCCTTGGGTGTGTGGATGCCCTTGAGCAAGAATGCCCGCGACGACTGGAACTGGAAGTTTTACTGCGAAGGTTCGGCATGGGAGTACAATTGGCTGGTGCCGGAGGATGTGCATGGGTTAATCGCGCTGATGGGTGGTGATAAGCCCTTTGCCGCCCGGCTGCAACATTTTTTTGTTGCCGGTCTTTATGATCCCACGAATGAGCCGGATCTGGAGGCACCCTATCTTTTTGACTATTGCCGCCAACCGTGGCGCAGTCAATACTGGGTTGCTGAAAATGCTGATACTTCGTTCACGGATTCGCCCTTTGGCCTGGCGTGGAGCAAGACCCGAAGCGCCGGCAATGACGATTGCGGTGAAATGTCGGCTTGGTATGTGCTCACGCAGATCGGCCTGTATCAGGTAGACCCCGGAGTGTCGGATTTTGAAATCACCACGCCGCGCTTCGCAAAAATCACCATCCACCTGCATGCGCCACATCCCGGCAAAACCTTCATAATTACCACACCCAACGGCGGTGGAAAAAATATGTACATCCAATCCGCAGCATTGGACGGGAAACCACTCAATAAGCCATGGCTGCCGGAGCGCATGGTATTTCAGGGGGGCACTTGGAATGTAACCGCCGGGACCACACCGAATAAAAACTGGGCTGCGGCGAGCGGTGATGAGCCGCCTTCGCTGTCTGCCGAACCTGATAACTGGTGAACATGCGCGGAGTCGGGAAAGCGGAAAACCGAGAAATCCGTGGATTCGCAAAAAACTTAAAAGTCTCTTGATTCCCATTTAATAGTTGGTAGAATATTAAATATATAGTTGGTCATCTGGGTACGGACTATCCGTGCCGTGACGTTTTTCAAACAGGGATTCAATCCATGCGCCGAGTCGGTATATTTATCAGTCCCCACAGCGCACGCGGAATGGGCTTGTTGCGGGGTGTGGGAAGATTCGTGCGTTCACGGGGCGACTGGCTGGTTATCTCGATCGACAGGGATAAAAGCACGTCCTTGTCCGCCGTGCTGGAGAACCGCCGATGCGAGGGAGTGCTGGCTTCGATCGAAGCCTCCGATGAAATGGAAATGTTAGTCAACTCCGCGCTTCCGGTGGTGGATGTGTTTGGCCGCTTTGAGAGCGAACGAATTTTCCGCGTAGTCGTCGATCATCACAGGGTAGGATTGCTGGCTTATTCCCATTTAAAAAGTTGTGGTCTGTCGAATCTGGCATTTTATGGTTTCGCAAAGGATAGAGCGTGTACGGTGCGTCTGGATGCGGTCATGCAATGCGCCCGGGCGGATCAGTGGAGCGTTGCGGTACTTCTAAATCATGCTGATCTGAGCAGTGATTATACGGCGGATTCAGCTACCGGGGATTCAGCCGACGATTCGGCTCAAAGTGAACGGGAACTGGAAGAGTGGTTAACAAAGCTTCCCAAGCCCGTGGGTGTTATTGCCGGAAATGACCTGCTCGGAAAGCGCTTGTTAGAGGCTTGCCGCCGGTGCGGCTTGCAAGTTCCGGATATTGTGGCTGTGATCGGCGCAGGAAGCGATGAGGTGTTCAGAGAGTTTTGCGTGCCGGCATTAAGCAGTGTTCCAATTCCGAATGAACGTATTGGCTATCAGGCTGCGGAACTGCTTTCCACATTGATGGATGGTAAGGCGGCTCCGCACCATGAAACACTGGTAAGTCCAGTCGCCGTTGCCGCCCGATACAGTACCGAAGGTCCGCTGAAGCAGGACGCATGCGTTTTCTTGGCAGTAAAATTTATCGAGGAAAATGCCTGTAAGGGAATTAATACCGAAGATGTGCTGGATCATCTGGCACAAAATTCCCATTTGATATCCCGTAGCACTCTGGAGCGACGATTCCGCGAGGCACTTCGTCGTTCACCTAAGGGTGAAATTCTGCGTGTACGCATCGCCCGCGCGGGTGAATTGCTGATGAACACAAGCTATCCACTAGCGAAAATTGCGGAAATGGTCAGCATCCAAAGGCCGGAACATCTCTCTGCCACCTTCAAACGCCTGACCGGGCAGTTGCCGGGTGAATTGCGGCGTGATCGCTCGCATGGCCGTTCGCCCGACGGAGGGGTCGTTTTCAAGGATCAACGACCATCGATAAAGGATCAATGACGCAGGCGTCACCCTGTGGTGGTCGTCTCTGCTTCGCCCAGCTTGTCGAGGATGGGCGTTTTGATGCCTGCCACATACTGCGGCTTTTCGCGCAACATCTCGAAAACAACGATTTCGTTACGGCCGCGTTTAAGCCAGCAACCCGGCAAATATAATGTTTGCTGGGGGCCTATGTGCCAGTAACGCCCTAAGTTGTGCCCATTAACAAATACGATTCCCTTTCCCCACGCGGTCATGTCCAGGAAGGTGTCCCCGGTGCGCTCAAGGCTAAAGTATCCGCGGCGCAGAATGGGCGCGCTTAGCGCGGGAGCCGAGCGGATAATCGGCTTAAATCGGTTAGGCACAGTAGACATGGGTAAGCCGTACATTTCCCATCCCTTAAGTTCCCGTCCGTCGAAACTCACCGTACCGACGATTCCCTTGCGGACATCATGAAGGCAGGAATAGCCATAATTGCAGCGGCCGCAGTTTTCCACCAGAATATCCAGCGCAGCGGTGCCGTTTGGGACTTCCACCGGGCAGGAACTTTGGCCCAGCCGGCGATCAAGCACGGCCACTCGTTTGGAGTTTATGAAGACCAGTGCGAAATCCCGCAATTTATTTATGGATAAAATGCCGCTGGTTCTGCCAGTTATACGCGTGCGGTACAGGATATATCCGTAGCCCTGGTTCAACTCCTCCATGGTCATCGGCCTTTCCGCAAGGATCGGCTTGCCCAGAAGATCCAAGACATTGCACGCCTCGCTTAACTCGATCGGCGGAATTGCAATAATCGGAGGACAGGCGGGAACGGCGGGAATATCGGCTCCGGGAACAGCGTGTTTGAGCAGAACCTCACGCAAAGCAAAGTATTTCTTTGTGGGGCGGCCCGATTCGTCAACGGGATAGTCATTGTCATAACTTGTGATTTGTGGGGCAGCTCCATTAGCGCCATTCATAAAGCCAAAGGTTGTTCCACCATGAATCATGTAATAGGAGAACGAGACATTATGCACTAAATCCCATTGGGTACTATCAGTCACGGGCGCTGCGGGAACACGAATAAACGGCTCCCCCCAGTGATCCAGAGTGCCGGGATAGAGCTCTGGGACGAACCAGGGGCCGTGTGGGCGATATGGCCGTATTTGTTTCATGATATCGATGCCTGTTCCGCCGTCGAGGCCGGGCAGTATGCCCGGTAAAGACCCACGTGCCGTCATGCCACCGCCACCATTGTTGGTAAACAACGGGCAGCTAAAGCCTGCATTTTGAATCATTGTTGCAATGTCATGCATATAGTTATGGTTAGCACTATAACTGCCGTACTCGTTCTCCACCTGGACCATGATGATCGGGCCCCCGTTAGATATCTGCAGTGGAGCAAGTCTCCGCCCCAGTTCAGACATATATCTTGCCGCTGCCTGGAGAAACCGCCGGTTGACCGATCTGATCTCCATATCCTTTTCGCGTAACAGCCACCAAGGCATTCCACCAAATTCCCATTCGGCGCATACATAAGGCCCAGGTCGGAGAATTACCCACAGGCCTTCCGCTTGCGCCATGCGCACAAATTCCGCAATGTCGGCCCGCCCGGAAAAATTAAACTTTCCTGGTTCGGGTTCGTTAAGGTTCCAGAATACATACATTGAAATCGCGTTGATCCCCATCGCATGCGCCATACGCAGTCGGTTGCGCCAATAAGGTTGTGGAATCCGTGCTGGATGTAGTTCTCCCGCTCGGATGGAGAATGGCTTGCCGTCCAGCAGGAATGCGGAACTACCTATTGCAAAGGCGTGACCCATTGCCGGTCGGGCGGTGCTATTAAGCGCAGTCCCTAGCGCCCCCAGTGCCGCTCTATTGAAATCACGTCGGTTAAACATCAATTACCTCCAAGCTTACGCAATCTTTGGCTTTGCAAGCGGCGTGCCCACTCATAGCCTGCCTCGCCACGGAAACCTCTGGTAATGACCGGTAGTAAACCAGCTAAGATAATTAGCAAGGAGGCGGGCTCGGGAACTGGGGCCGTCGTGACTAGGTCCAATATTCGTACCTCCCCGGCTGGCACTGTGATCGATACTGTGTTCCCGTTTGGTATCAATGCGCTGCCTGTTACCCATTCTTGGGCTTGCAGCAGTTGTTGTCCGTCAGTCAATGTTACCGCAACACTCTGCGCGTCTGTCGTGTCGAGTTGGACGGGGTCGTAGGCTAATTTAGTTACACCCAAGTCGTTGACCAATGTAATGACCCAGCCCTTGGAAGTGCGATTAATAAGGTACTCCACATTACCATTAACGCGTACGGGAAGGTACGTTTTTGCGAGGCCATTGAACAGATTCTGAACCTGTGATTCAAAATACAGCTCGTAAGGCTGCAGTTGATCTGTGGCTTCGATTTGGGCAATCTGCGAGGGTGTCATCCCCCAAACTGAAGCGGGGTTTGTCCACCGAGCGGTGTCGGGGGAGGTCGGCGGAGGCTCGGAAGCGCTAAAGCCGTAGACATTCGTTTTACCAAGAGCTTGGATCTTGGTCCAAGTGCCTCCCAGCGCCAGCGACTGTTCGTAGGATACGGACAGCACTCCACCATCCTCTACGTACGTCTCCAGCTCCGAAACCAATGTTGGTGTAAATGTTATGTTTCCCACGAGCGTTAGAGTCGGAAAGGCTGCCAGTGTGGCGTGTGAGGCGTTGCTTAGTACAGTGTCGAAGGTGTCGCCGTACGGACCGGCAACCAAATTGGTGCTTTCGTTGGCTTGATTCGACGGAAGCACTTCGCCAACAGCCATGGAGTTTGGAAACACCGTATTCCAAAACAACTCGGTTTCGCGGTCCCCAAGATGAGGCTGTAGATAATCCCACGGTGCTGGGAATGTGTCATATCCCCCAAACCCGGAATATTGGCCGACCATTACCCCGAAGGGCGTGTATGGAATACCAATATTGGGATGGGCGTCTACCACAGACATGAATTTTTGGGCGTCCGCGCCAATGGGAGATAGAATTGCCCGCTGCTTCGGATTTGTCGGTACAAATATAGTCGGGGCGACGTAACTGGATGCTTGCGAAGGGGTGTACGCAAAGAAGTTCACTTGGCAATCCTCCGGTACCACCACAGAAAAGCCGCTCATCCATGTTACATACCACAATCGTGATAACAGCGACGGCGAATGGCCGCCGTTCCAGTTATATGATGAACTGCCAAAAACGGCTGCGGCTGGGGGGACATTGGTCGGGGTGGTATATTGATTCTGCCCGGCCTCGAAGACCGGTATCGTCGATCCCCATGTTCCACTTGCATTGAACCCGGCATTCCAAGGTGAAATATCAGCGAAAAGGGGCAGGCCATTCTGTACGGCCGCTCCTCGCGCGTACGCAATTTTGGCTTGGGATCCAATAATCTGCTCTCCGAGCTCTATTCCGATCATATTGGTTCCCCACTGGGCCTCATACACGCTGTAAAATGAGTGTCCCGTCATACTGTAATATTCATTTGGTTTGATGGTCATGCCGGTGTACTCACCTGGATATAGTGGGGTGTGGTTGCCTTGCAAATAATATTGCTTGGCGGCTGTATATGCTTCCCCCGGAGTTAGCGCCGAGTTAAGTACGCTCTGCAATCCGGTGTCCCATTCGGAGTCTACGCTTTCAACGGGTTCGATGAAATTGGGGGCATTCCAAGTGGGAGTAAGTAGCCCCTGGGTCTGGGCCTCTAACGCCACACGGGTTAGCGCAGGGTCGCCTCGTGCCACGGTCCAAGGGCCGCCATAGTTCAGAAATGTGAATTGCCCCGACCATTGTGGAATGTTCAAGGGGCTGCTCGACAGGTTTGCATAGGGGATGATGCTGTTTGCGAAAGCATGGCTTGCATTCGCCGCAACTGCAACTGCAGCTAATCCTGCGACAAGCCCTCGTTGTGATGCAAGCGCGATGGTACGGGAAAGCATCGAGAGCCTACCGTTGGTGGGTTGCACATTCATGACGTTTTCTCCTTGTATTGTGTGTCCAATTCAACAGGGGCGTAGTTATGATTTTAGTGCCTCCGTAATGGTTCCTGGTTGTTACTGGTTCGTTTGCTTGGCTTTTGTGTGTGGAAAAAAAGCAAATAGCGCTGCGCCTTCGCCACAAACCGAACGATTCCGCTTCGGGTGACTTTATATGAGACGTATTTTCCGTGTTGGGATTTTATTGCAGCGATTGGTTGCCCCATTGGAGGTTTCACGGATATTACTGTTCTCACTTTGGGTTTGAGAATAACCAAGGAAGCGCGTTTGTTCGCCCAGTATTCGTCTACTTTGATAGCACCTTTTGCCACAAGCCCCGTCACGCTTCCGTCTGGCCACGCTCGGGGTAACGCTGGCAATAACTGAATAATTCCGGTTTGGCTCTGTAAAAGCATTGTCGTAATCGCTGCCGTTGCACCAAAGTTTCCATCAATTTGAAACGGCGGCGGCGTTCCCGGCCCACAGGAGTCCAAGAGGTTGGGATACAGCCACCCGCCTTGGCGTACAGCCTTCAGTTGGGTTCGCAGCATGCGGTAGGCCTTATTGGCATGCAGCAACGCCGCCCAGCAGCAAGCACGCCAGGCGCACGACCATCCCGTTGTCCCAGGGCCGCGCCAAGTCAGCGCTACATCGGCGGCGGAGGCCAGTCTCGGTGAAATAAGTGGTGATAATTCGCTCCCCGGATACAGACCCACGAGCTGCGATAAATGCCTGAAGGGATCATTTGGCTTATCAAGGTTCTGCCGCCATTCCTGTAATTGCCCGGCGTTGCCTGTCCGCAACTTGGCCAGATGGTCGCGCATTGTTACCAGCCTGTCGCGGAAGGTTCTGTCTACATGAAGAATTCGACTTGCCTTAATACAGTGGGTAAACAAATCCCAAATCAACTCCTGATCGCAGGCAGTTCCCTCGCTCACGGGCCCCCATTCCGGTGAAATGCAGGGTGACGACACTAATGTGCCATTTTTATCGTGGGTCAAGTGATCGACCCAGAATTCAGATGCTCCCTTGAGGATCGGGTAGGCTTGTTTGGCCAAATACTCTTTGTTAAGCGTGTAAGCGTAATGCTCCCAGATTGGTTGGCAGATCCACGCTCCGGCTGCGGGAAACAATCCCCACTCCACACCCCAGCCCGGGGCGGTATAGCCAAACGCGTTAACCATGGTATGGCACGTCCAGCCGCTGGCACCGTAGAACATTTCGGCGGTGATATGTCCTGGCTTTTGCAGCGCTTTAACAAATGTGACCAGCGGTAGGACGCATGGTGAGATATTGGTCGTCTCCGCAGGCCAATAGTTCATCTCGAGATTAATATCCATATGAAAGTCACAATCCCATGCCGGGGTGTTGGAATTGTTCCAAATTCCCTGGAGATTCGCTGGTAACCCCCCGGCCCGAGAAGAACTTATCAGGAGGTACCGACCATATTGAAATATCAATTCCTCAAGCACCGGATCCGCGTCGCCGTTTCCGTATGCGGAGAGTTGCTGTCGGGTAGTTTCGGACGATAAATTGTTTTGTTCTTTCAGAGCCAACTTGACACGATCGAATAGCCGTCGGTAATCGCGGTCATGATCCGCTAATAGTAGGGCGTAGGATTTTTCCGAGGCTTTCTTCAATACGTTTCGATTAAAGGCACGGTAGTGGTTTCCAGTGTATGTCGGATACGTGTCCAGATAGGATGTCGCGGCGGACAGAAGTAATGTCACGACGTTGGCCTTGCGGACATGGATTTCGCCGCCGGTTGCTCGGATTGAACCGCCATTCGTTAGTAAAAGCAGATCAGCCTGATAGCCCATCTTGTTATTTGCCAGTCTTCCGGTGAGCGTGATATGATTTCCAACCGCGCTGCAGCGCGCGAATCTATGCGCCGCCGCAATGCCAATCACCATGCTGATAGCGCCAAGGCGATTGGCTGTGTACCGCGCGACCAGAACCTGATCTGGGTAGCTACAAAAATAAGTTCGGCGGTAGGAGACCCCCTTGATAACAAAGCGCACATTCGCAGTAGCATTATCTAAGTCTAAATTCCGCCGGTAGTCTCGGATGGGGCCCGCGGGGATATCGCTACGGACATCTATCGAACCAAACGCCTGGTAAGCGCCGTATGCCCTAGGGTTGCCTGTGAAATATCGGCGGATGCCGTGCGGCTTTTGGTGGTTGCGGAGCGCAGTCTGAATGGCCTTAATATGTGAGGCACCTCCGATTTTGTTGCCACCGTCGTAGTTTTTCCACGCCCCAGGCCCACCCTTCCACAGAGAGTCCTCATTGAATTGTATAATGTCCTTGCGGACTCGACCGTAAATCATCGCCCCTAGGCGGCCATTGCCGATCGGGTATGCATCACTCATCCAGTGCTTCGCTGGATGCTTCGACCAGATGCAGAGAGCGTGCATATTGCGTTCCCTTGGTACTCCGGAACCATTCACAATGGAACTGAGTGTCAAGGTAAAAACGGCAATTATAATATCTCGCGCAAGTCGTCGTTTCTTGGCCATATATCCGGCTCCTGTCCTCGGGGCTTAGTGGTTTAAGCGATACAGGTCCCAATTCATGATCGGGTTTAATCCCGGCGATTGGTAGATATAGGATTGGACTTGGCTCATGAAATAAGGTCCGACGGAACCATCAAGGTAAAGAATATTCATCCATTGATGGTTGTCCCATCCATGCCAAAACGGCATCGGTGTTGTTGAATCCCAGTTCGTTCCGCCGTATACTCCACCGGGGAGATTGACACCGGTCATATTTGGCAAAGTGCCATACAGCATCGTCAGTCTCGCAAATCCACCGTGGTCCGCGAAGAACACGATATCGCCGGGAGTGACGGTCGGACCTGCGTTCGGAACCTGTCCCTGTGTGATATTTTTGACGGCGTAGAAATTTTGAAACCAATAGGCCGAGTTGCCGGGGGCCAGTGTGGCGGTCAGCCCCGCGGGTCGTATGTCTTCGTCATTAACAAGCGGGCCAAATCCATTTTCTGCATAAGAACTGATAAGCGAAGCATTTACGCCGGTTTGCGGGTCACCTCCGATGGGTACTGTCAACGGATGCTGAATGGACGGATCTGCCGGGCACACGAATACGCCGGGTACCGTCAGAGCTTGAAAACTCGGGTTGTAGAAGCCGGATGTGTTGTTGATTTCATTGTCAAGCAGTTCCATCCAAGATGCAACATAGTTGCTACCATATCCAAAACCTCCGTAAGCGTAATAGAACCATGGAGGGGCCGGAGCCTTGGTTTTGTAATTCTCTCCGCCGGTAAACCAGCCCTCGTTTGAGGCCGCGTACTCGGATTCAAGTGTATAAATTTGCCGAAGGTTACTCTCGCAGACAACGCTCTCCGCTTGAGCCTTCGCTCTTGCCAGCGCCGGCAATAGTAGCGCGATCAGAAGGGCGATGATTGATATGACGACCAACAACTCCACTAGGGTGAAGCCTCGATCGCGATATGGCCTTCTCGTTGGGGGACATATCTGGAGGAACGGGTAGTATTCGTTGTGATTCTTTTGGCGCAAGGTCGCCCCGATCAGCGTTCCAGTTTTAACAGTTGAACAATACATTTCAAGGTCCTTTCTCTTACATAAGTCCTTGCCGGGAAACGTTAACATGGGGTTTCGCCAGCCAGTTGTGCTAAAAACCGCGTACCGAACACCTTCTCCGCCTGACTATGGCGTCAAGCTGCCAAGGTGATAAACCTCCGCCGTCAGCACGGCGAAGGTTTATTCCTCTATTTGTTAGCCATTCCTGCGAGTTCGGCGGCGATTCGCCAGCAACGCCAATCCCCCCGCTAACAGGATTGCCAGCGACGCTGGCTCGGGGACAACGTCGCTGCCGCTAACAGCCGTAACCTGGAGGGTCTGTGCCCCTGCCGTCCCGTTGATAATGTTGTAACTGAAATTAACGCCAGGCGACATGTTCACGAGGGTCAGGCCGGACGCTGAAATTCCGCCAGCAGCGGTCAGAACATCGAAGGTCTGCCCTTGGGTGAATGTTCCAGCGAGAGCGCCAGCGTCCAAGGTGGTATTCGTGAACGAGGCAGTGCCGCCGATTTGGATAGGGGTGATACCGTTATTTGGATCAATGTTGACGTCCAGTACCCCATGTTTACCCTGTTCGTAATCTCCACTGGTTTGAATCAGAGATGCGCCGGCACCGGAAACCTCGAAAGTCCCATTTCCAGGGCCTCCGACCTCAATCGTAACTCCTGCGCTTGGGGAGACAACCCCTCCGATTGCGGCTCGTAAATTCATGGAACCACCGGAAATAGAATAAACGGCCGACTCGCCCGCGATATTTCCAATTTGTAGGGCCAGGGTCGAACCCGGTGCAACGCCCATTACATTTCCTCCGAAAGTTCCCCCTGTCTGCATGAACTCTCCGTTGCCTAAAGCCATATACCCACCGTGCGCCACCAGTGTGCCGCCGCTAAGATTGTACGTACCAGTGTTGATGCCGTTGCCAAATGTGTTGTGACCAACATCAAGTGCATAAGCGGATACATAACCCCCGGACTGATTGACGATGCCTTGGCCGGCACCAGCGCCGAGTTGTAGGGTGGAGGAGTTTACCGTAAATGACTCATTCGCCCCGATGTTTACGGTGCCACTACCAGAGTTGTAGCCCAAGATTGCGCTGTTTGATGCTACGGTCAGGGTTGATGTTCCAGTTAAGTTGATGATTGAGCCATTGCTGACGAAAAGTTGGGCACAGGCGGCTGTCGTTGTCGTGACATTAGCTGTTCCACCATTGGTGACATACGCAGCGTAGCCTGCGGTGGGAGCGACACCGGTATCCCAACTCGTGCCCGCCTCCCAATTGCCGGATGGGACGTCGAAAGTGTACGCTCCGGCGCTCGCTACAGCCAGCACCAGCGGCACCGCCATCAGCCCTGCCGCAACTCCCCTATGTAACCGGCCATTGGATAAGAAACTCATAGTACTCATGGTACTACCTCCTTAAAAATGGGTTTAAAAAAACCAGCGTGGCCTCACGCACATTGCCGAGGCAAGCACGCAACAATACGTCAAATATCTTCCGGTCCGACACGCCGGCATCACGAGTGAACTATCAGCCTGACGATTCGCACCTCGCCCGGAGGTACTTCAACGGTCACTCCGTTATGTTCCATTTTAAGTCTTCGCCCGGTTACCCATTCTTTCGCTTTCCACAGCCTTCCGTCCCGAAGAAAGATGTGCACGCTTTGCAACTTTGTCGGATCCACTCGAACGGGATAGCATGCCAATTTTGTGACGCCCAAGTTGTTAACAATCCCAATGAGCCAACCATTTGGCAAGCGGTTGATGAGGTATTCGACATGGCCGCGAACTGCCACTGGCAGATAAGTCTTGGCCAATCCCTCATAGAGTTTACGAATCTGGGAAACAAAATATTGTTCGTAAGGACGCAATTGGCGCTTCGCCTTTATTTGCGCGATCTGTGCGCTCGAAAAACCCCAGACGGCGGTATCCAGCCAACGCTGGGTTTCCGGGTGCAGCGGGCGCGGATGGTTGCCATGGAAACCATAAATCTTAATTTTACCCATGGACCTAAGTGTTTGCCACGTATCCTTCAATTCGCTGATTTGGTGGTAGGAAATACAAAGCACGCCGCCGGATTTGATGTAACCCTCCAAGCGAGAGACTAAAGCGTTTGAAAAGGTAATATGTCCCAGCAATATTAATGTTGGATAACACCGCAATATGCGTTCCGGTGCGTCGGTTAGTAGAACGTCAAATGTGTCTCCATAGGGACCAGCTACAAGTCGGTGGCTTTCGTTGGGCTCATTCGATGGAACTATTTGGTCGAGGTCCATAGACCCGGGGAAAACCGTATTCCAGTACAACTGAATCTCCCGGTCGCCTAGCCTCGGTTTGAGAACACCCCATGGCCTTGGAAACGTTAGAGCGTAAGCACCAAATCCTGTATACTTGTCGAGCATTACCGCAAACGGGGTATAGGGTATGCCAATTTTGGGATGTGCGTGGACTACGGAAAGAAATTGCTTGGCGTTGGCACCGATCGGCGAAAGTATCGCTCGTTGGCTAGGCGTTCGCGGCACAAATATGGTTGGTTTTACGTAATTCGGTGCGCTTGAGGGATTGTATGCGAAAAAGTTTTCCTGACAGTCCTCCGGAACCTCTACGCTAAATCCGCTCAGCCAGCAGACATACCATAATCGTGAAAGGAGCGATGGCGAGTGCCCGCCGGTCCAACTAAGAGAGGGATTGTGAAATAGCCTCGCCGCAGGCGTGGATGGAATATTCTTGCACTCGTTGGCTCCTTCGCCAGCATTAAACAAAGGAATCATTCCGACCCATTGCCCCGCTGCGTTCAGTCCGGCATCCCATGGCGATATGTCGGCATAGAGCGGCTTATTGTACTGGCGGGCCGCTCCTCGCGCAAAGGCAATCTTGGACTGAGACGCAATTATATTCTCGCCCAATTCGATCCCCAGAAGACTGCAACCCCACTGCGCACCGTATAGGCTATAGTACGAATGTCCAGTCATTGTAAAGAACTTGCATCCCTTGGTATTAAACCCGCGATACTCACTGGGGTAGAGGATCATGTGATTACGGGCGAGGTAGTACTTACATGCGATCTGATAGCACATTTTTCGCGTCATGTCGGCCCGATGCAGCTTAAATTCCTTCTCCATTAGTGCCAGCAAGTTGGTATCCCACTCGGAGTCGACACTTTCCACCGGCTCGACAAAAGCGGGAAAAGACCACGTAGGTGTAAGAATGTGTTGGATCTGACATTCCGATGCGACACGAGTTAGCGCGGGACTTTCCCGACTTGGAAGCCACGGTCCGCCATAATTTAAAAAAGTGAAGGATCGCCCGGACCAGTCTGTAATATTAAGCGGGCTTTCGGCCATCTGGCGATAAGACGGGGCATGATAGCGAATATTCGTTGCAGCTCTGGATATTGCGGAGGAATTTGCTAGAATTGCGAACGTGATCACGATCCACCCGGCAATCGGTATTGCAACAGTCACAAAATTTCGGTAGCAATGTGGACGGTAGCCGACCATAAATGTCGTCCTTAAAAATAAATTCGCTGCCATTTCAGAAACCTCTGGTTGCACACCAGTTCTTAACAGAATTACGCCGTTCAAATCTTTCATTTGCCAACTCCGCGCTCAGCGAAGAACTCGGCGATATAGGGTACTTGTGTGCCTCCCTGCGAAACTCAATTTAGCCTAGCATTTCACGTCTGGCTGTACAACGGCAATTTACGTCATATTCGTGCGTAAATTCATCAAATCCAAGGGGGATAGCTGAAGATATTGCACGAAGCTAATTCCGCCAATCCTTTTCCAGCTATTTTCAATATTCTGAAAAAAGGCGGTGATTAAATTTGTTCTCGTTTTTCCATTCCAGCTATCCAGCTTCTTCGATCCGGAACATCAGGAATCATTATTACTCTTAAATATTCTAACAAATAAAAAGTATTTGTCAAGTCCTTTCCTAAGAATATTTATTTTTTTCTCGCGCTATTTATCGCCTTCGTGGATATTTCCTCCGGATTCCAATACACGCACGGCAAACCCTTTAAGAACAAACGTTTGCGGCGTTCCGGCCTGCACTGCGATCGCTCGCTTAATATTTGAATGCTTGCGCACTGGTGCGAGGCGGTAGGTGCTCTGTGCCCCGGCCGGAAGCTGGAATGCTTTTCCAATATCTAGCGTAATTCGACCGGTCTTAGCGGTGGGGTTTCGCAGCACGACAATGCCTTTGTTTGCATGCCAAGCGGCCCAGCCATAGATTTGTCCTTTGGCTGGATCACCGCCGATCCAATGGGTATCGCTTAAAATCTGCGCGTTCCGATTGGCCCATTTTGCGGCGCGGGCCAGTACGTCCCAATCGTAATGATTCAGCAGGTGCGGTGTAATATAAAGTTCCTGCAGTTGGGTGCCGGTGCCGAAGAATGACCATACCTGATCCGCAAAATCATGATCGCTCTGCTTATCCAGTCGCGGACTGTACTGCCCGTAAATAATGCCGTGGAGCATCAGTGAATTCAAAGGATATAAAGGCCCTGCCTGCACAATATTGTTGTAGGTCTGGGCATCACGATAGGTGATCCATTGCTGACATAATGAGCCTGCGCCTTCGTAGGAGTGATCCATTCCACCGCGCCAGATTGAATCGGCGTATAAAAGCCAGAACGGCGAAGCCCAGGTGCCGGTGGTCTGGCTGATATATAAATTCGGTTCGGCTTTGCGCAGGTCACGATCCAACCGAAGCATCGCTTCACCTTCACGCATCAGCACGGGATTGCCGTCACCCGCCGCAACGCCATCAAATTTGAAAATGTTGACATGATATTTCCGGATCATCTGCAGACAAATGTCACTGAAACGGCGGTAATATTTCGGCCCCGCCAGATCAAAGCCGTAACGATTGATTTCAAACCCTTGTTGTTTTCCATATTTCAGCCTTTGTTCTTTGGGAACGCCATACCCACCCCAGGGAGAAAGCCAAACTCCCACCCCGGCATGATAATGGGCGGCGGCTTGATCCAGAGGAGTAAAGCCATTGGGGAAGCCACTGTTGAACTTCCACAAGGTCTTGTTGTTGTCCCAGCCGTCATCAAATAAAAACGAGGCAAGGTGCACCCCGCGCTTGATCACTAATTGCTTTCCGATGGCATTGATGGCATGGATACATTCTCTCTGATTATATTTTCCGCCTAAATGACCAATGTCATACCATGAGTTGAAGTGGAGAAACGGGCGATATGGATGACAGCGTTCCATATTCAGATAGGCCATAAAGCCACGTCGCAGCTGATCTTGCGGCACCACCCCCAGAACGCAACTGCCAACGAAAGATTTACCCGGCGTCAAAATGGCGTAAGGCCCGAAGGAACACTTTACCACCGATCCACGGTCGACGGAGTTATCGGCCATCGGATTTTCATAGCCCATGAAAAAATTGCCGACGACAATCGGAGATCCCTCCACGGTTCCAACTTCTCTGGCACCGCGAATTGCCTGATGCAGAAACGTTAATCGCTGGATGAGGATTTTTCCAGCAAGGGAATGTAGTACGATCCGCTCTCGCAGGTAACAGGCCTTTTGTCGAAGTCGCACGGAAAACCGTGCTTCAAGGTGTGCCGCATGATCTGTAAGCGTGGCGACAAATTCCCGGCCAGGAAAATGGTCTGCGAGTTTCGCTGACGCGTTGCTTATCTTCAACGGTTTTATTTCCGGGCGGTCTACAAAATGAAAATCAGAGGATGTAATGATTTTGCCATGACCCAGAGTAATCCGGAAATATGGGGCAGCCAGCGCCAGACGCCCGCGACTGATATGATCGGAGATGGTTATTCTCTTAAGTGCTTCACCAATAAGTTGACCGCGCCACGTGATTTTGCTGTTGCCAAGCGTAAACAGGCTTGCTTTTCCGGCCGCCGATAGCGCCGCCGGCGATGCCCCAGCCAACGGCGGCCCGGCAAATACCAACGCAATAAGAGCACGGAATGCCGCCCGACCAAAGGTCTGTGCGTGTGTCTGCCAAAACTGTGTCATAAATACGCTCCTTTATTTGGTTTCCTGGTTCCATACAGCACGCTTATAAGGAAAACAGCTATTTTTGATTTCCGATGGTGCCAACGACCTTTAAATCCAATTTAGCCGGCGCGCTGGAGCGGCCTGATGGATCAACGGCAACACCGCGGATTACCAGCGACGGACCGGATTTTAATCGCATCGCAATGGCGGCACGGTACTCAGTGGAATGAGCATCAGGTACCAAATCATTGCGGGTGTAGTAAATCTTTGTGCCGGGAACCGGATCGGTGATACGCACCAAGCCTGTGGGCGAAGTAGTGCGAATTTCCAGTGCATTATGGGTGGGATCACGGGCGACAGTGAATCGGCCGCCGTTAGCGGTGAAGTGGAACGATGGCGGCGGAATGCGGAAGTTATAGTGGTTGGCTCGTAACCACATATATTGCTGGGCGGTGCGTTTCACGAAATCGGAATAATGCTGATCTTTGAGCGGCGTCCAGCTGATTTCCGCCAAGGCCATTTCGCGGGGTAACATTTGGTAAAATAAATGATGCGGGGTGGCAATGGCTTCGGTCCACAGGCAGGCCTCCGCGCCAAGAAGTCGTTGTCGCAATGTCTTTGGCAGCAAAGATGATGGATTAAAATTGTAGGTTTCTCGCAGCGTATCAATTCCCCCGACCGGATGGGGTTCATACTTGAGGTCCCCCTGAGAATGGTTGAAATAGAGTTTCCTACTCCAAGCGACAATCACATCATGCCCCAGGCGGGCATCCTTGAGAACAATATTTGAACTGTTCCAACTCCAGCATTCGATCACCGCACCTTTCGGCAAATACTTGGCCGGCACATCGTTCCAAACCACAGCCCGGCGCCCTTTGGAAGCCAAAAAGCGGGCCAATCTGCGGGCAAAATAATCGTGGACCTGATCCAGCGTCCAGTGTCGCTCCCGCATGAGTTTTTCTGCCGCCGGATCATGCAGCCACGCCTGCAAATTTACTTCATCTCCACCAAGATGGATGAATGGACCGGGAAACATTTTAACTAAATCGCCGAAGACGGTTGTAAGAAAATAAAAAGTCCTGGGGCTGGGACTTAAGGGGGTATTTATCGGTGGCATGGTTTTAGCGTCCGCCAGCCAGAGATAAGACGCAATGGCCGCTCTGCCATGACCGGGAATGTCTATTTCAGGCACGATGGTAATATGGCGTCGGCGTGCATAATTCACAACCGAGGCGATCTGCGCATCGGTGTAAAAGCCTCCGTAGCGCGGGCCATCTGGAGCGGCGGGCGGACTGCAGAAAGGCGTGGCATTGGGCCGCCAAGCGCCAATTTTTGTGAGATTCGGGTATTGCGGGATTTCAATACGCCAGCCCTGATCATCGGTAAGGTGCCAGTGGAATATATTCAGCTTGTAATGTGCCGCCACGCGAATGAACTTTTCCACCACCGGTACGGAAAAAAAATGACGCACGCAATCCAACATGACGCCGCGCCAGCGATAACGCGGCCAATCCGTAATGGATACCTCATGGATGGCGTTATCAGTAGGTTGGGCGGGATTAAATAACTGTTCAAAGGTTTGCAGGGCGTAAAAGAGGCCATGGCCGTCATTGGCGGTAAGTTCCGCCCCGTGACCGGTAACCTCAAGCCGGTAGCCCTCGCGCCCAAGTCGTGTATTGGCAGCCGCAGTGGAAAGTGTGATCTGAGCCGGGCCGGTGGGAGTAATTTTTGCGGCAATGCCACGGCGTTTCAGAAAGCGTTGCAAAAAGCGGGCAACATCGCGTTGCGCGGAATTGGCAGCGGCGATACGAACCGAAGCCGGTATTCGCCATTTAGCGCTGTAAGCGGCGATGTGCCGGGGCAGCGGGATCAGGCCAAGTTTATCGACGGGAAAAGTACCATTGATCTTCGCCGCCCGGGTTATTCCCCCGGTCAGAGTCATTGCCAGCAATACACCGAAGGAAAGAAGGATTCGCGTGCATGGCTTAAGCATTTTCCCCAACATATTACGCTTGTGCCCCATATACGTGAGTTTGAAACATTTTTCGCATTGAAACTTAATACGATACACCAGCTTGTGCCCATGCAACGCCATGGATAAACAATCCACGCCCCGCCAACATTGTGAGGTTTCCATTTGACATGTGTGGTCTATGGTCATCATTTCTACTCCTTTTCCACGCCAGCCCCGATGAACACATCAGGGATGGCTCATTAACTGAATAATTAATTTCGCCGGAGCACTGGATTGTCCGAAAGAATCTATTGCCACACTGCGAAGGATAACCGGCTTTCCGGGTACGCACTGAACCTGAATAGGGCCGGAGTATCGGATGGTGCGGGCAGTGGGCATCGAACCGTTGAGCGTGTAATAAATGACCGTGCCGGGCACCGGCTCGGTTATACGCACAGAGCCGGCTGGTGCAGTAGTGTGAATCTCCAGTGCGTTATGGCTGGGATCGCGGGTCGCGGTTGATGTTGCGCGGGCGCTGGTAAAATGAAACGATGGCAAAGGAATACGAAAATTGTAACCATTGGCCCGCAACCAGAGATATTGCCGTGCGGTGCGTTTAACAAAATCGGCGTAATGCTGATCTTTTAACGGTGTCCAACTGATCTCGGACAACGCCATTTCGCGTGGCAACAATTGGTAGAACAGATGATGGGCCGTGGGAACCGCTTCGCTCCACAGACACCCTTCCGCTCCCAGCAACCGGCGGCGCAGGAAAGCCGGCAGCAAAGACGATGGATTAAAGTCGTAGGTCTCCCGAAGTGTATCAATTGAGCCCACCGGGTGTGGTTCGTATTTGGGATCCCCTTGGCAGAAGTTGAAATAAAGTCTGGATTCGTTGGCGATAATTACGTCGTGACCAAGGCGGGCATCCTGATTTACGATGCGGGAACTGTTCCAGCACTCCACCGCAGTGCCATGCGGCAAACCCTTTGCCGGCACATCATTCCAAACGACGGCGCGGCGGCCTTTGGCCGCCAGAAAGCGTGCCATTCGGGCGGGGAAATAATCATGGAGTTGCGCCGCTGACCAATGCTTTTGTCGCATAAGTTTCTCGGCAGCCGGATCATGTGACCAGACAGCCATAGCTTTCAGCGATACTTCATCGCCACCGAGATGAATATATCGACTTGGAAAAAGTGAAACCAAATCGCCAAAAACTGTATCAAGAAAATGAAAAGTTCGGGCGCTGGGATTCAGCGGCACGTTGCTGATGCCCCATGTTTCGCGCACCTGAAAAGGTCCTTTGGCCGCTGCCAACCATGGATATGCCGCCAGCGCCGCCGTGCAGTGGCCCGGAATATCAATCTCAGGGACAACGGCGACATAGCGGCTTTTTGCATAAGCGACGATTTGTCGAATTTGGGCATCGGTATAAAAGCCACCGTAGCGTGTGTGATCAATATCGTTGGGGTTCATGTGCACTTCTGTACCCGCCCGCCAGGCTCCGATTGTGGTCAGCAGGGGATATTGCGGAATTTGAATTCGCCAGCCCTGGTCATCGGTTAAATGCCAGTGAAAGACATTGAGCTTATAATGGGCCGCCACGCGGATGAATTTCTCCACCACCGGGACTGGAAAAAAATGACGGGAACAATCCAGCAACATTCCACGCCAGCGATAACGCGGGCGATCGGTGATGGAGACCTCATGGAGGGCGTTATCGGTGCGTTGGGCGGGATTAAATAGCTGTTCAAAAGTTTGCAGGGCATAAAAGAGGCCGTGGCCGGCATTGGCGGAAAGGGCCGCCCCGTGACCGGTAACCTCCAGCCGGTAGCCCTCCCGACCAAGCTTGGTATTGGCAGCCGAGGTGGAAAGCGTGATCTGGGCCGAACCGGTGGATTGAATCCTTGCGGTAACGCCCCGTTTTTTCAGGAAGCGTTGCAGAGAGCGGGCAACATTGCGTTGCGCGGAATTAGTGGCGCTGATGCGGACCGAAACTGGTATATGCCACCGTGCGGCATAAGCAGTGATATGCCGGGGCAGCGGTATAAGGCCCAGTTTGGTAACGGAAAAAGTACGGCTATGGTCTGCCGCGCGGGTTACCGTCGGGGTAATAGCCAATGCAGACAATATGCCAATTGCAAAAAAATGTGTTGCTCGCATAAACACTTCCTAAAAGAGCGGTCTCTGATTGCCGGCTCACGCATGCACTTCCGTCGGTAAGGCATCGCCGCCGCGGAATATCTCCTCAATTTCTTCAAGGGTTTTGTTCTTCGTTTCCGGCAGCAGGAATGCGGCGGTCAGAAAATAAACCACCGTACATCCCGCAAAAATAAAGAATACAGTGGCGTAGCCATATTTACCAACAGCGGGCAGAAATACAGCCGCGATGACCGTGGAGACACTCTGGTTGATTAAAAGGGCGATGCTCATGCCCGAAGAACGAATACGCGTCGGCATTAATTCCGATAATGCCAGCCATACGCAGACTCCGGGGCCGGCGGCGTAAAATGCGATAAAGACCAATAGGGTCAATGCCGTTAAATCTCCGTTAAATGTACTGGGAATCGGTGTGATCCAGGCGTGGTCAATTTTCAGCGGCGCTTTGCGGGCCGCCGCGAGATTGGCAAATGGGTTTGAAAAAAATGCGATGACGCCATTGGCGGGAATACTTGCTGATCGCGTGATATGAACATTTGAGATGGTTTGACTGTCTGAACGCATCGCATTGGTGGCGGCATTAAAATCACCATAGGAGTATATGACCGTCAAGGTAACCGGATGGGCGGCAACGGGTTTGTTCGCAGCGGTCTGGTTAAGTAATTTCGCCGCCATGGCAGAATTAAATGGCAACGTGAGACTCTGGCGGGGGGTGATCATCGTGTTCAATACTTTGGCACAATCAACGCGATTACGTTCGGAGTGTTGAAACATCAGACCGGTGCATAGCAGCGCAACAATAATGCCGGCACTGCCAATGGATAGCAATTTCTTTCGGCCAATACGATCCACCAGCAACACACCAACAATGGTCATTACAAAATTCATAGTGGTAAATATCAGATATCCCCAATGTGCTTGGAAATCATTGAGGCCGGCTTGAATGAGAATTGTGGCATTGTATCCGATGATGGAATTTATCCCTGTGGCTTGATTACACGCCAGAATGACACATGCCAGAAGAAATGGCAGCACATAACGGCGTTGCAGAAGTGATTCGCGCCTGGTGATGCCGTCATTACCCGCACCGGCTGCATGCTGGCTTGCCGCAACCGCCATGGTTTCCATTTCCGCTATCTCAAGATCAGCCTGTTGAGGCAAGCGGGACTTGAGCAATGCGGTCCGGGCACCGGCCTGATGTCCCTTGCGAAACAGCCAGCGCGGTGATTCAGCCACAAAAAAGCTGCCGATAACAAACAGAACTCCGGGCAGCAGGGTTGTCCAGAATATACTGCGCCACGCCAAATTCTTAAACGCAAACAATTCCGCCGGATTATGTAGTTGTTTAACCGCCGCCACGCGCATGGAAAAATACATCGCGATCACCGCCGAAGCGACAATTCCCAATGTCAGCAGCCACTGGAACACGGCAGTCCCGCGTCCGCGGCTTTCCGGGGTGAGGCACTCCGCGAGATACAGCGGTACGACCACACCGATCAGACCGGCGCTGACTCCCTGCAGGAGCCGGCCCATCAGCAGGGGGGCATAGCCGTGCGACATGGCAATAATGGGAATGCTGGCAACAAACAGCAGGCCGCTGATAATCATCAGCGTTTTGCGCCCCAGCGCATCCGCCAGAATGCCTGCAAAAAGTGTGGCAATGACGCTGCCGAGAAGAACGGCGGCGACAATGATGGATATTTGCCCCGGATTAAGTCCCGAAGTGGCTTGAAGATACGGCAAAGCCCCGGCAATAATGCCGACATCCACGCCATATAACAACCCGCCAAGACCCGCCACCAGCAACAGCATCCGGTTGTACCGATGTACGGCTGCGGGGATGGTCCGAATTTGATCCGTGTTCATCGCGTTATTCCTGTCTCGCGCTATATTGCCACGGCGGCGCGTAATATACAAATGTCACGTTGTCACGGGTTCAATGGGCGACAATTCGCTGGCCGGTAATCCTAATTTGGTCGTGAAAAATGAGGCATTCCTGCTTTGTATGTGAAACTCCGAGCTGTAGTTCTCCTGCCAGTGCTGAATGAAAGCGTTGGCTTGAGCTTTTTCCACCAGCGCCCAAACAGCTCCGCCAAAGCCTGCGCCGAACGCAGATGCCGCCACAGCACCGAGCCTCCGGGCGGATGCGGCTAAGTGTTGTGTTTGCGGAACCTGATTGTGCAGACATGTTTCAGCGAGGCGTTGTGATTCGTCGACAATGCGCCCAAGTTCCATCCAATTGCCCCGACGCATGGCCGCCATCGCCGCCGGTATCAGCACATGGCATTCAGCGTCGTATTGTTCAAGCCTTGAAAGCAGCAATGGTACTGAGAATTCTTCCGACTTTTGTTCCCTTAAAGCCCGGCGGGCAATGTGCAGGCTTTCCGGTCCACTTCGGAATAACGCCTCTAGACAATCTTCATTACGGTGGCTGAAGCTGTTCCACATTTGTACACAAGTAGCGGCCCGGCGACTTACCTGGTTGTAGGCTGCGCCGGCACTACCGGTTTTATGCGCCGAGACACCACTGACAGCAATGGCGAAAGTTAAATGACCAGGCAAAGCGACGGATGTGATCGGGCACGAGTCATAAAAGTCAAACTCCGTCAATTGACCGGGAAGTGAACAGAGTATGGCGGTATGGTCCTGACTGCCGCCATGCGTACCGACACCTTTGTCCCCCGAATGTTCACGCCAGGATCGGCCGCTCTCAATGCAACCAAGAAAGTCTCCCAGTGCCAGCGGATCTTTTGGAAGGGCAATATTATGGGTGGTGAAAATATCGGCATTGCTTCTTGCCAATGCCAGATAGATTCCCACAATCAGGCAACTGGAGCTGCTTAACCCGGCGGCGGGGGGCAAATCGCTGATAAAAGCCACATCGGCTCCCCGTATTGGCACCGGCGACATACCGGCTAAGCGCCGGGCTACGGTCGCCGGGTATACGGTCCAATCTTTATGATGTGTTGTAACGCTGGTGGTACTGATGTCCAAATCCGCCTTGAGACCATTTCCCGCGTCTAATATCCGAAGGCGCGAATCCGGGCGCGGTGAGGCACAGAAGCAAAAGCCGCGATCAATAGCTCCCAAAATACTTCGCCCAAGGCAATAGTCTGTATGTTTCCCCATGAATTCCAGGCGGCCCGGCACAAACCAACGGTGGATTTGCTGCGATTGCGATTTTAATTGCGACGTAATCGCCAGATGCGCTGCCGCGAACAGCCGACGTTTTTCCTCACTTAGCGGAACGTGCGGTGTTTCTTGTGTCTCAGGCACATGTCTGACCGAATGAGCTGCGGTTTTAATCTGCGTTGAAGTCATAGCCGCACCTCCATGCCGGCAATATGCGCTGCTACAGTTTTAATATCGGATCGCTGTGATAAATCCAGCACCGGCTGATTACATGTCACCACGCCATATCGCACGCCGCTATTCTGGATGGAAATCAGCACCGCATCGGGAAGTTCCAGTTCGCCACGCGCTGAGGGTTGCGTGGCGCGGCATGCGTTAAAAATGCGATTATCAAAGCGCCATGAATTCATGCTCAGGAGTACCGGTTCCGGAAGTGTTGCGAGAATATCCGAAGACGGCTTTTCAATAATCATATCCAGTTCACCACGCGCGTTGGCTTTGATAACCGCAAAGTTGCACAGGCGGTCAGCGGTGATATTGGAGCCAAGCAACATCGCGCTGCGCAGATAACCCACAAGGCCCGGCGACGGAAGTTGACACAGCGACGCGATGGCTCCAAATGGATAATAATTATCCGAATTCAGCACCAGAAACGCTTCGCGGCTGGTAAAAGCCTCGGCCGCAAGCAACGCATCGGCCGTGCCGCGTGGCGTTTCCTGGACGGCAAAAGTGATACGCAATCGTGTTGATATGTCACAGCGGCCATAATAGCTGCGAATTTCATCGTGTTTGGGGCCAATGACCAGACATACCTCACGAATGCCCGCGTCAGCCAGAGGTGTCAGCACGTAATCCAGAAAGGGCCGGTCAAACGGGATCATGGCTTTGAGCCCCGCGCTTGCGGCGGCATCCTGCTGCGTTTCAAGGAATACCTGCGTATCGGTCTTGCGCATTCGCTTGCCCAAGCCAGCGGCCAATATGACCGCCTTTCGCACGGTATGCGATTGCCCAAAGTATCTCGCGGGATTTATTTGCGGGGATTGATCCATTTTACAAATCCTTCAATGGCTTCATATTCAGCCAAACCCAGCCGATTAAAAATATCCGCGGTTCCACGGTTCCGGTCCTCCGCTCGTTGCCAGAATTCCCGTTGATCCGTACCCGGGAACATCGCACGATCTTTCTGACTTTGGTGTTTGAAAATTGCATCGCGCTTGCGCGCCAGTTCACCGGGGCTAAGAGGAATGGCCATGTCGATGGATTCCGGTTCCCACTCCTGCCAGGCACCCCGATAAAGCCACACTTCAGGCGGTGTCGTACCGGAATCCCTGTTAAAAATCTCCATTGCCTGCAGCAGCGCCTCCAGGCACATGCGGTGCGTCCCGTGCGGATCAGATAAATCGCCGGCGGCGTAAATCTGGTGCGGCTGCAATTTCTGGAGTAACTCCAGAATAATCTGTACATCCGCCTGACTGATCGGGTCCTTGCGAATCAGACCGGTTTCATAAAACGGCAAATCCAGAAAATGGACCTGCTGCGGAGGTATGCCGCAGGCTCGAGCACCGGCGCGCGCTTCGCATCGCCGAATCAAGGTTTTGATCTTGCGCAGGGGCGGCGCATCGGAATCGCCGGCCTTCTTGCCAACCACAAATTCCTCCAATTGACGCTCCAGATGGTCCACGGAAGCCGCATCCAGGCCAAATCCGCGGTTAAACTCCCGAACAAAATCAGCATAGCGCAGTGCATCGGCATCAAATACAGCAATATTTCCGCTGGTCTGATAGGCAATATGCACCTCATGTCCCTGGTCGACCATTCGGATTATTGTTCCACCCATACTGATGACATCGTCATCCGGATGCGGACTGAAGACCAGAATCTTCTTGGGGAATGTGGCATCCCCGGGGCGGGAAATATCGCCGGGGCGACGCAGGGATTCCGGCTTGCCGGCAGGCCAGCCGGTGATTTTGCACACCAAATCGCGAAACACCTTCAGATTGATTTCATACGCTGGACCTTGACCGGCTAATAAATCCTGCAGGCCGTGTTCTCCGAAATCTTCATCCGTCAATTTCAGAATTGCTTTGTTGAGCTTTCGGGCCAGCCAAATAACCGCCCGTTTCGTCATTTCGTCGTTCCACTGAATCGGCTCGGATAGCCAGGGAGATTTAACCCGTGTTAATTCCGCCGAGGCCGCGAAATCAAGCACGCATTGAACTTGTGGATGTTGCTGCAAATAGCTGGCAGGAATATTAGCGGAGATCGGGCCTTCTACCGCCTGGGCCACCGTGGCGGATTTATTTTCCCCAAATGCCATGAGAATAATACGGCGTGATTCCATGATCGTACCGACACCCATGGTAATGGCCCGGCGCGGAACATATTGTTCGCCATAAAAGTCACTGGCCGCATCCAATCGAGTTACACGGTCCAAAGCGATCAGCCGCGTTCGGCTGTCAGCCGGAGATCCCGGTTCATTAAAGCCAATATGTCCGGTCCTCCCAATGCCCAGCAATTGCAGATCAAGGCCGCCGGCATGACGAATCTCTGATTCATAGGATTGGCAGTACGCGGATAATTGTTCCAGCGGCAACTGGCCATCTGGGATATGGACATTTTCGGGTTTTATATCGATATGGGAAAACAGGTTCTCCCACATAAAGCGGTGATAACTTTGGCTTGCCTCGTGGGAAATGGGATAATACTCATCAAGATTAAATGTCACGACGTTCCGGAAACTCAGCGATTCCTCCTTGTGTAAGCGTACCAATTCCCGGTACACCCCAAGCGGCGTGGAGCCGGTCGCCAGACCCAATACGCAGGGGCGACGTTCTGTGGTTCGCGTGCTGATTAACTGGGCGATTTCATGGGCTACAGCGCGGCTGGCATCCTCTGCCTGCGCAAAAACGCTTACCGGTAATCTCTCACTGCCTTGGAGTCGGGCGCAAAACTTCGGTGCCCCGGGCGCGTTTTGGGAAGGCGTATATTCTTGAGTCCAACTCGAAGTCGTCATGACATCGTACCTCTATCTAACAAAACATCAGCCAATTCGGGCATTACGATAAGACCTCGCATTATACCGCGCTACGCGTTGGATATTACAATCAATCGGCCCATCGCTGACCCCAAATTCCAACGCAAAGATCCTAAAAGCCAGAGGCTGAAAGTATTCATATATTACTTTTTATCACAAATAATATAAAAGTCAAGTTTACGGGAGGAAATTTTGGAAGGTTTATGTCATTATGCGGTTCTTTCGGGGTGGACATGAATGCTGTCACGCCAATTTCGGATATCGGTCTGCAGGGGGTGGACGCTGGACATCCTGCGAATTGCCTTGTAGAACTTTAGCATGATGATTGATTCTTCACAGCGGGCTATCTTGCGGTCACTCTGGTTTAATGGGGCATTAAGTCGTTCTGAACTGCATGATTTGACTGGCATGACGCCAAATGCGGTGGGAAATGAAATTTCCCAGTTGCAGCGACTGGGATTGGTTAAGGAGCTTGATCCCAAACCCTCCACCGGCGGACGTCCACAAATTCCTTTAATATTGGACCCGTCTTCGCGGCGTATCCTGGGCATTTCCGTTGAGCCGGGGCGGGTCGAAATTGCGGAACTCGGTCTTAATGGCGACTTAACGGTCGCGCCGATTTCCAAGACCGTTGAAGCCGAAAGTCGATTGTTACCAACAGCCACACGCCTTGCCAAATCCTATTGCGTTCGCCGGACGCTCATGGCCGCTGCCTCCATCACCGGATTAATAGATCATGTTACCGGCAGCATTCTGTTAAGTTCGTCGGCTCCGCACCAGAGCCAGCTTAGTACGTCGGTGCTGCTGAAAGGTCTGGATGATGTTCCGCTGATCATCGGAAATGATTTGCACGCCGCTGCTGGGCGCTGGGCAGTAACGCACCGCTCGCAGTTACAGGAAGACACCCTTTTGATTGCGTTTGACGATGGACGCATGGGTGCCGTAATGGTCATTAATGGTCGCCCCAACCATGGGTGTATCATAGGTGCCAATGAACTGGGGCATACTCGATTTCCTGTAAAAACACCAATGTGTTACTGCGGGCAGAGCGGCTGTATGGAACGAATATTCAGCAGTGAGTTCCTCGGAACCAGTGTCGCGCCGGATGCTTTTGCCAAGCGGGTGGAGGCGGCGGACGCCGAGGATGGTAAAATCATGGAAATGGTTGATCTACTGATCATGTCCTGCTCTAATGCGGTTAATTTTGTCAGACCTTCCCGATTGGTTTTGGCCAGTCGCTTCATGGGAAGCCAACCTTTTGCCCAGCGGCTTACAAATGGAATTCGCAAATCGGTTCTCCCGCACCTTGCCGAGCGGGTCCAAATTGATGCCTGGAGCATAAAAGTTGCAGGCTCCGCTGAAACTGCCGCGTGGCTGGGATTGGCGAGCCTTTTATTTGAATCGTGGGAAGGTTATCCATCCACGGCTGCCTCCAACGCGCAAAATTCGCCTGTCATGTAACGCGGATTAAGATGCCACACGCAATGCGTTAACCCGATACCGGCAGCACGCGATCGGAAGGGTCTACCATGGTGGACGGGTCTAACAGTTCAGATAGTTGGGTTGCGGAAAGCTTGGTTTTGGCGGAAGCCACTTCGCGGATGGTTTTGCCGCTGGCTGCAGCTTCCTTTGCCAAGCTGGCCGTTGCTTCATAACCGATCACCGGCGCCAGAGCTGTGGCCAGCATTAATCCCGCTTCCACCAATTCCGGCCCGCGCTGGGTGGCCTTAATGCCAGCAATGCATTGAATCGCCAGATTGGCGCTGGCCCGACCGAGCAACCGGATGGATTCCAGCAGTGCGGCACCAGCCACCGGCATGGCGACAATTAATTCAAAATTGCCGCTGGCTGCCGCAGCGGTAACCGTTGCGTCATTGCCAATAACGCGCTGGCAAACCATTAATACACTCTCGGCAATAACCGGATTGACTTTGCCCGGCATAATTGAACTGCCCGGCTGAACCGATGGAATTTCTATTTCGCCCAAGCCGGCACGCGGGCCGCAACTCATCCAGCGAATGTCGTTGGCAATTTTTGTGAGGCTGACGGCAATATTTTTCATCACCCCGGATGCAAACGCCAAACTGTCCAGCGTCGATTGCGCCTGAAAATGATTGGTTGTTTCATGCACATGAATGCCCAGCCACCCCGACAATTGCCGACATACTTCAGCCGCGAATTTTGGATGTGCGTTGATTCCGGTTCCGACAGCGGTGCCACCGAGGGCCACTTCGGATAACTCATTTTCCGCCGCCTGTAAGCGCCGCCCCGCGCGTTCAATTTGCCCCGCAAATCCCAAAAACTCCTGTCCCATGCGAATGGGTGTGGCATCCTGTAAATGCGTGCGGCCTGTTTTAATAACTCCCCACGTCGCGTCTTTCTGCCGCAACAGGGCGTTTTCCAATTCTGCAAGGGCGGGGCGCAGGACCAGCTTGATTTCCACCAGAGCCGCCACATGCAGTGTGGTGGGAATCGTATCATTGCTGGACTGGCCCATATTGACGTGATCGTTGGGATGTACCGGCGCTTTATCTCCCCGCTTACCGCCCAGCAATTCATTGGCCCGACTGGCAATAACCTCATTAACATTCATATTTGTGCTGGTGCCGGATCCGGTTTGATAAATGTCGACCGGAAATTGATCCGCCAATTTTCCGGAGGCTATTTCATTGGCCGCTTCCGCAATCGCGTGCGCTATTTTGGCGTCCAGCAATCCCAATTGCTGGTTGGTCAGTGCCGCCGCTTTTTTTAACAACGCATGGGCGCGGATAAATGTTTCCGGCATCGGCTGGCCGGATATTGGGAAATTGTGCATAGCACGCAGTGTCTGCACGCCATAATAGGCGTCGGCAGGTACCTCCAGGGGTCCCATGGAATCCTTTTCAATGCGTGTGTTTTTTGATGTTGGTTGCTGTGACATAATGTTTCAAACTCCATTTTCCGCCGGCAACTGGGAGCACGGCATTTAAAATTCAATGACGGCCTTAATAACACCGGTCTGTGGTAACGTAAAACTCGGAAATTGCGCCACGACCTGATCGGCGCAACAGCGATGCGTTATCCATGGCTTGGTGTTAATTTGCCCGGATTCGATCATGCTTATAATTTTTGGGAAATCATCTGGCAGAGCATTGCGGCTGGAAAGAAGCGTGGTTTCATGGCGATGAAAGTCCGGATCATTAAGTGAAAAATCCCCCGCAAAAAGGCCCACGTAAACCAGCTTGCCGCCATGCGCCATCAGGGATAAGCCGCCACTCATCGATTTTGGGTTGCCCGTTGCATCTATTACGGCGGTTGCCATGTCTCCACCCGTAAGCTTATTAAGCGCCTGCGCCGGCTCGTGCCCCGCATCGATGCAATCTTGGACACCCAATTGCTCCCGGCAAAAATCCAATCTCTGCTGACTTAAGTCCATGACCATTACGCGGCTTCCGGCGGCTTGGGCAAATTGAATAACCGAAAGGCCAATTGGTCCGGCACCGATCACCAGAACTGTATCCGTTTTGTTAAGTTCCGCCCGGACAACGGCGTGGCAGCCAATGGCTAGCGTTTCAACCAGCGCTATTTGTTCATAAGACAATGCCGTGGATTTGTGTAACTTGCGGATTGGGACGTGAAGTTGCTCCCGCATGCCACCATCTATATGAACACCCATCACCTTGAGATTCACACAGCAGTTGGGTTTGGCGCGGCGACATGCGATGCACGTGCCACAATTTATATACGGTTCCACAGCGCATTTATCGCCGACTTTTAAACCCCTGTCATTGGCCCCAATGGCAATAATTTCAACGCCCAACTCATGACCAAGAATTCGGGGATATGTAAAAAATGGCTGCTTTCCTCGAAAGGCATGCAAATCCGTTCCACAGACTCCCACACGGTGAACCCGCACCAGTGCTTCATCGGCACCCGGTACGCCCGGCTCATTGATTGAGATCATTTCAAATTTTCCGGGTTCGTGCAGAACAAGTGTTTTCATTTGTTATCCTCAGTTTGCCCGCAGTTGTTATTGCTGCGACAAGAGCAATGCTGCTGAAATATCTTACGGTCACCTGATTAATTATTTTCACTGCGGCCACTGGGCCATGATTTTCCTTGAACCGGCTGGAGAATTCCCAGCACTTCCGCCAAGAGTTGCTGATCCATCGGCTCGTCCGCCCATTGCGCGTTGGTGCGAATATTTTGTTCCTTCGCGGTACCTACCAGGGTAGTGGCAATATCAGTATTGGCAAGAGAATATTGCAACGCCAGTTTGGAAATATTGGCCCCGCGATCCTGACAATGCTTGACCGCTTTCGCGCATGCGGCCCGTATATCGGCCGGCGCTGGGTGCCATGTCGGTGGTCCTTGATCACTCAACAGGCCCATTGATAACGGCGAAGCGCTGATAATCCCAACGCCCTTTTGTTTGAGGGGCGGAATCAACTGCGTCAGGGAACTATCGTTAAGCGCGTATCGGCAATAAGACAAGATGACATCAATATGGGTATGTGTCACGACCTCACGGAATATTTTTAAGGGCAGCCCGGTGACGCCTATATACCGAACTTTTCCGGTATCGCGTAATTTGAAAAGTGCCGGGATCGTCTCATGAATAATCTGTTCCAGTGAACCAAACTCGATATCATGGCATTGGATCAAATCCACATAATCCAATCCCATACGCGCCAGGCTTTCATCAACACTTGCGATCACGCGCTTGGCGGAAAAGTCAAAATCCTTGGCTTCGTTGCCGTACCGACCGACCTTGGTCGATAGATAGTATCGATCACGTGAAATCGTCTTGAGTGCCTTGCCCAGGAGCGTCTCCGCTTTGGTCAGGCCGTAAAATGGGGATACGTCGATGAGGTTGATTCCGCAGTCCAGCGCGGCGTGAACAGTAGCAATGCCATCATCTTCTCGCACCGGGCCAAAGACGGACCCCAGAGGAGATGCTCCGTAGCTGAGGCAGGAGACCCGCAAATCCGTTTTACCCAGTAAATTGTATTTCATCGGGCTATCCTAATATCGTCTGCCAGGCGGCGCGGAACCTTCCGCATCAAAACAGAAGTGTACGTCCCATACGGAGATTCATCAACAATCAGCGATGATTTGCCACATCCCGGCGGATTACGCTATAATACTGGGCTTGAAAATCCGGCGGCGTAGCTCAGTTGGTAGAGCGCGGGATTCATAAGCCCAAGGTCTCCGGTTCGAGTCCGGACGCCGCTAGTAGTATTGCCGCATGAGCGGATTGCGGCTTAAAAGGAACTGATTTCGACCTTATATTGAGGCGGAATGAATTGAAACGAAAGGTTTTATCATGAAAGAAAAAGTCCATCCAGATTACAATTTTGTCAAAGCCCACTGTGCCTGCGGTAACACGTTTGAAACCGGATCAGCGTCCAAACGCATCGAAGTCGATATTTGCGGCGTATGTCATCCGTTTTACACCGGTAAACAGAAGTTCGTTGATACCGCTGGGCGTGTGGAGCGTTTCCAGAAAAAGTATGCGAATTTTGATGTGAAAAAGGCCATGCAGTCCACCAAGTAGCACGGGCTTGCCAATATCTGAAAACGTCGCGTCCGCCCCAGGGCTGGGCGCGACGTTTTTATTTAGGCAGATTTAACGGAATGCCGGGAAGACCGTGTTAGTTCGGGAAGTGGCGATATGTCGGATACGGTGCGCACAAAAGGCCATGAGTTGGTGCTCAGGAAGCTGCACGGCATGTACGAACGGCAGGGGGCCATTCAGCGCGAATTAGAAGAGGCCGGCGCAGCAACCAACCCCGCGCGGATTGTGGAATTGTCCCGTGAAAATGGGCGGCTGGAAAAATCTCTTTCCCTTTATCGGATTTTTCTGAAACTCAACGCGAATGCAGCGGAAGCGATGCAGATTTCTCAAGACGCGGCGGAAGATCAGGAATTTCGCGATCTTGCCTCCGCCCAACTGGTGGAATTAAATCAGCAAATTCAGCCGCTGTTGGACCAAATGCTGGACGAATTCCTGGCCGGACAACGCGGCACATCCGATTCCATGATGCTGGAAATTCGCGCAGGCACTGGCGGAGATGAAGCCGCGCTATTTGCCAGAGACCTCGCTGAGATGTATCGACGATTCAGCGAGAAAAATAACTGGCGTTTTGATGTGTTGGATTTTTCTCCGACTGAACACGGAGGCTTCCGCGAATTAATTGCCAACGTTCGAGGCACCGGTGTGGTGGAATTGCTGGCAATGGAAAGTGGGGGACATCGCGTACAGCGTGTACCACAAACTGAAACCCAAGGCCGTGTACATACCAGTGCCGCTACCGTCGCTGTTTTGCCGGAGCCGGATCAATCCGCCATTGAAATAAACCCAGCCGATGTTCGCGAGGATGTTTCGCGGGCGGGGGGGCCAGGCGGACAGAATGTCAATAAAGTCGAGTCTGCCGTCCAGCTCACACATTTGCCCACAGGTATTACCGTGCGTATGCGTGAGGAACGCAGTCAGCACAAAAATCGGGATAAAGCGTGGCGCATTTTACGCTCGCGCGTTTTTGAATTTTTTGATCAACAGCGCCGCGCCGCCCGATCTGACGCACGCCGGGAAATGATCGGCAGTGGCGATCGTAATGAGCGCATCCGCACTTATAATTTTCCGCAAAATCGGCTCACGGACCACCGCTTAAACCGCAACTTCCCGCTGGAGAAAATTGTTGCCGGTGATATGTCCGATCTGCTGATGGCGCTGCGCGATCTGGCGCGCGAACAACTGCTTGAATCCATGCTGGATTCCTGAAGGCACCCGCCAAGTATTTATTTTGCCAGGCTAATCGCCGTGGTCTCCATGGCAAAGGTCGTATGCGCTGTAGTACCCGCAAACGTCACGGATTTATCTCCCGTAGCCGTCGGGACTAAAGCGGCAGGTGGGTGAAGCAGCGGCGGACTGATCTGCGGCGGTGCCGACATCACCCAGTTGCACAACGCCATAATAATAAGCAATAGCGCCAGAATATAGCCCGGAACGATGAAAAGAGTGGCAAGCATCCGGATCAGACCGGGATTTGCCAATTTCTCCCAAGCTTCAGGATCCAGTTTTTTCCTGACCTTGCGGGCTTTGGGAAAGGAATCAGACCATTCCATCTTGAAGGGGATTCGTAGCATCGCAGGTACTCCTTATGCAAGCTTATCGATGCCTAGGCCTCCTGTCTCGCCTGGAAATTGGGCCGCAACGTACGGTTGCGACAACACGCATTGGTTGGAAGAGCAAACACCGTGCCAAGGATGACATATTCGGTTTGAGAGAACCGGATTAGCCATCCGCCGGTTCCAAGTTATGGGATCATTCGTGCACCATAAGCTTCGGTTTGTGCTTCGGAGGAATCGAGGTTGTCCCTCGGAAAGGCTCTTGACCGCTATAATTCCGTCTGACACGTGTCCCTGCTGAATAATTTCACAAAACAAAATAAAGATTTCCAACAGATTCAACGAGATTTATATTTCTGTTCATAAAATAGGCATTTGTGCCAGTCTTATCATCATTTCATTTGGCCCGTGAATTGTTTTTGAGATTCTTCCACGTCCCGCCAAAATGGCGATATTTTAATTTTAGAGGCCTTTTGACACTTGTTGATAAGTTTAATGGGCGGCTTTAGTCGCTCGTGGCATAAGAATTGCATTATTACCGGCAGCTTTCGGGTTGCTTTGCCCGCAATCCGGGCTGGATCATCAGCGTGGTTAAGTTTAATTATGAAGCCCCTTGTGCTTCGCCGCGGATGGTGCGCCCACTTTTGAAAAATGTGTTGTGTCTGTGTGCCGCCGTTACGATTTGGCCACATGACGATTACGGATTTTATTTTGAGCCTTGTCTGGCTCGTCTGGAGGTGAATTTATTCACAAGCCCTCTGTTGTGAGTGTTGAAGAGACAGTTCCGCACCCGCGTGTACCGGGTGAGCAACGGTAGCTGCGACAGACAAGAATGTTTCCTATGAGGTATTTGAGTATGGATTTGAGCAACTTTTTTACGAAAGACCGACTGCGATGGTGGTCGATTGTTTCCCTGCTTGCAATGCTGTCACTTTACGCCGGGCCACTATTAGCACAAGTGGTTGCTCCGGCACCTGCGCCGACTCCGGCGGTTGCGCCCGCCGCAGCTGCGTCCGCGCCGGCGGCACCCGCAGCCTCGGCGCCCGCTGCACCTAATTATGCCACGCCAACCTGGTTGAGTCATGGCGATACGTGCTGGCAGTTAATTGCAGCCACAATTGTGGGAATGCAAAGCATTCCCGGCTTGGCGATTCTGTACGGTGGTGTCGTCAAGAAAAAATGGGCCATTAATTCTGCATTCATGGTGTTCTACGCGTTTGCCGCTGTGCTGATCGCATGGCTGCTATGGGCGTATAATATGGGTTTCGGTCCGCAATGGTTCCCATTTGTGGGCCATCCCACGCCGGTGGCGAGCATCATGGACGAACTCAATCAGGCGATTGTGCCCGGCGCTAATGCGGCATCACCCTTTGCTTCAGCCGCATTTCCAATGTCAGCCATGGTCTACTTCCAGTTTGTGTTTGCCGCTATTACGTTGATTTTAATTGCCGGTTCCCTCTTTGGTCGCATGAGCTTTGTGGCTTGGATGCTGTTTGTCCCACTGTGGCTGACATTCTCTTACGCCATTGGCGCATTTACGTTGTGGGGCGGTGGCTTCTTGGCTTTGAAGGGAGTCATCGATTACTCCGGTGGATATGTCATTCACTTGGCCGCCGGTGTCAGCGCGTTTACCGCTGCCGCAATCATTGGTCCACGTTTAAGTCAGGATCGTACCAACTTTAAGCCCAATAACATTCTGATGGTCTTGGCCGGTGCCGGTATGGTCTGGCTCGGATGGAATGGCTTTAACGGTGGCGATCCCTACTCGGCCAATGCCGATGCGGCGGTTGCCGTTCTTAATACCAACGTTGCCACGGCGATGGCTCTGCTGGTCTGGATGTTCTGTGATTACGCCAAATACGGCAAGCCGTCCGTTCTCGGTGCTGTCAATGGTATGATCGCCGGCCTTGTAGCCATTACACCTTCTGCCGGTGTATGCAACGGTTATGGTGCGCTGCTTGTTGGACTCTGCGCCGGCACCATTCCCTGGTTTACCATGAATGTCCTGAGCCATAAGCTCAACGTGTTTAAGAAAGTGGATGACTGTTTGGGAGTTATACATACCCACGGCTTTGCCGGGTTGACTGGCGGGCTATTGGTCGGGTTAGTCGCCACGCAGCAAGGCGAAAGCGCTTTTGCGTGCGTGAATACCAACGGTGGCTTGTTTTATGGTGGTGGTTTACAGCAATTGTGGCTGCAAGTTGAAGGCGCCGCTTTCATCATTGTGCTGAATATTGTTGTGACTGCAGCTATTTGCTACCTGATTAAACTCTTCATACCGCTTCGCATGTCCGATGAAATGCTTAGAATCGGTGATCATGCTGTGCATGGTGAAGAGGCCTACGGTCTGGCTGAAGAAGATGATGCCGATGAACTGGTTCCGGCCTAAGCTTCACTTGGCTTGGACTGCATTGTAACAATGCCTCAATAATGGGCGGTCAAGGTGCAAATCTTGGCCGCCCTTTTTTTGTAGCCATTGGTCGAGACCCTGGTGCTGGCCTGATGAAAACCTCCAAAATTTAGCAAAAAACACAGGTGGTGTGGACCGTGAATTTGTTGCGCAAGGAGCGATAGCCATGACGGGGCGAGGCTGGTAAAATGCAGCTTGGACGGATCATGTAC
>Ga0209012_1000740_pt1 | contig 41180 bp, 37 predicted proteins | sample RS3BMetagenome_FD_184735 | JGI IMG/M metagenome (GOLD analysis project Ga0209012, IMG submission 184735) | Ferric oxide microbial mat and aquatic microbial communities from Rainbow Spring, Yellowstone National Park, USA - RS3B (SPAdes) (version 3) ...
GTCACCCGGGTGCTGCAACGACTGCTCGCACTCACCGCAGCCATCTGGCACAACCAGCACAGCGGACAGTCCCGCCTGCGCTCTCTCGTCGCCTACGACCACTGATCCCTTGGAATTGATCATCTAGTGTCGCAGCCCGTCGACCAGGCCCGGGACCACGGCCAGCACCCGGTCGACCTCGGCGTCGGTGTTGGCCGGCCCCAGGGAGAACCGGAGGCCCCCGCGGGCGGCGTCCTTGTCCATCCCCATCGAGGCCAGCACGTGGCTGGGAGCCACCGCCCCGCTCGAGCAGGCCGCCCCCGCCGAGACGGCGATGCCGGCGTCGTCGAGGAGGATCACCAGCTCCTCGCCGTCGACGCCGTCGACGGTGCAGTGGGCGTGCCCGGGCACCGTCCGGGCCCGGTCGCCGGTCACCGACAGCCCGGGGACCCGCTCGACCAGGCCGTCGGCCAGGCGGTCGCGGCGGGCGGCCACCGGTCCGGCCACCTCGGGACGCCGGGCGACGGTCACCGACAGGGCGGTGGCGGTGGCCACGATCCCGGCCACGTTGTGGGTGCCGCTCCGCCGCTCGCGTTCCTGGCCACCCCCGCGGGTGACCGGCTCGAGGTGGACACCGTCGCGCACCACCAGCACGCCCACGCCCTTCGGCCCCCCGAACTTGTGGGCGCTGAGGGTGGTCAGGTCGACCAGGCCGGTCAGCCCGGCCAGGTCCAGCCACGGCGCCGCCTGCACGGCGTCGGTGTGGAGGCGGGCGGACGGGGACCGCCGGCGGACCAGGCGGGCCACCGCCTCCAAAGGCTGGACGGTGCCGAGCTCGTTGTTGACGGCCATCACCGACACCAGGGACACGTCGGGGGTGCACGCCTCGGCGAGGGCACCCAGGTCGACCAGGCCGTCCGGGTCCGACCGCACCTCGCGGAGCTCGATCCCGAGGTCCCGGGCGGCCGCCCGGCAGGGCTCCAGCACCGCGTGGTGCTCCATGGCCGAGCACACCACCGGCCCGGGGGTGGCCCCGGCCGCGCGGGCGGCGCCCAGCACGCCGACCACGGCCAGGTTGTCCGCCTCGGTGCCGCTGCCGGTGAACACCACCTCGCCCAGGTCGGCACCGACCAGGTCGGCCACCTGCTCGCGGGCGTCATCGACCGCGGTGCGGGCCCGCCGTGACTCGGCGTGGGCACCCGACGGGTTGCCGAAGTCGCCCGACAGGAAGGGCAGCATCGCCTCGACGGCCTCGGGGAGCATCGGGGTGGTGGCGGCGTGGTCGAGGTAGGCGCGCACCTCCCCAGTCTGCCCGCCGGGGCGCCCCCGCCCGCCCGCCGGGGTCAGGCCACCCACACGGACTTGATGTTGCAGAACTCGTGGATGCCGTGGGAGGAGAGCTCGCGGCCGATCCCCGAGGTCTTGATTCCCCCGAACGGCAGCGCCGGCATCGACACCACCATGCCGTTGACGAAGACCTGCCCGGCCTCCAGCCCGTTCACGAACCGCTGCTGCTCGTCGGGGTCGTTCGTCCAGACGCTGGAGCCGAGCCCGAAGTCGGTGCTGTTGGCCACCGCCATCGCCTCCTCGGCGTCGGCCACCCGGTGGACGAGGGCCACCGGGCCGAACACCTCCTCGGTCGCCACCCGCATGTCCGGGGTGATGCCGGTGATGACCGTGGGCCGGTAGTAGTAGCCCGGCCGCTCGGGCCCATCGGGACCGACCACTCGGCTGCCACCGCAAAGGATGGCGGCCCCGTGGGCGCGGGCGTCCTCCACCTGGGCCTCGATGGTGTCGCGGGCGCTGGCCGACACCAGGGGACCGACCTCGGTGGCGGGGTCGAAGGGGTCGCCGACCGCCAGGGCATCCACCGCGGCGACGAAGGCGGTCACGAAGGCGTCGGCCACCTCCTCGTGGACGATGAACCGCTTGGCGGCGATGCACGACTGGCCGGCGTTCTGCATGCGGGCCTGGACCCCGACCTCGACCGCCCGGTCGAGGTCGGCCGACGGCAGCACGATGAACGGGTCGCTGCCCCCCAGCTCCAGCACCACCTTCTTGATGGCCGCCCCGGCCTGGGCGGCCACCGCCCGCCCCGCCCCGACGCTGCCGGTGAGGGTGACGGCCTTTACCCGGCGGTCGGCGATGACGGCCGGCACCTGGTCGGTGCCGATCAGTAGGGTCTGGAACACCCCCTCGGGGGCGCCGGCCCGCCGGAAGAGGTCCTCGATGAGGAGCGACGAGCGGCAGACGTTGGGTGCGTGCTTGAGGAGAGCGACGTTGCCGGCCATGACCGCCGGGGCGGCAAAGCGGACCACCTGCCACAGGGGGAAGTTCCACGGCATGATGGCCAGCACCGGGCCGAGCGGCTGGTAGGTGACGAGACCCAGCGAGGCGTCGACCAGCACCTCCTGGTCCGACAGGAAGCCCTCACCGTGCTCGGCGAACCACCGAAAGCCCGAGGCGCACTTGGCCACCTCGCCCTTGGCCTGGGCGAATGGCTTGCCCATCTCGGTGCTCATGACGTGGGCGATGTCGGGCAGCTCGCCCTCGAGCAGCTCAGCGATGGTCACCAGCAGGCGGGCCCGCTCCTCGAAGCCGGTGGCGCCCCACGTCGCCGCGCCCCGCTCGGCGATGGCCAGGCGGCGCTCCACCTCGGCGGCGTCGAAGGGCTCGAAGGACTCGAGCAGCTCCCCGGTGGCGGGGTTGACGGTGGCGAGCGGCGGTCCGGCGTCGGGGGGGCCCATGGGCCCATTCTGCCGCGCCGGCGACGGGTTCAGTGAGGCGAGAGCCCGGCGGCCACCGGCAGGCTGAGGTGGATGCGGTCGAAGGCCACGTGGCCGCCCAGCCGGGGCGTGGCGTAGGCCACGGTGGTGGCCACCAGCTGGAGGGTCAGGCGGGCCCCGGGGTGGAGGGCGGCGACCACCGTCTCGAGCGGCACCGAAGTGGTGTGGTGCCGCCCGTCGAGGACCACGTCGACCGGGGTCACCTGGTTGCCGAGGACCAGGCCGGTGCTGTCGTCGACCAGCTGCGCGAACACCCGGGTCGGTCCGGTGCCCGACCCGGCCACCCCCTGGTAGGTGAGGGTCAGCTCCGGGGGTCCCACCACCACTGCGGCCCGCCGGCCGGAGCCGATCGGCACGTCCACCGCGTGGGCGGCCAATGCCGGGGCGGCCGGGGCGGCGATCACCGCCACCGGATCGGTCGTGCCGGCCGGTACCTGGGCCGGGCCCGAGCCACCGCCAGCCCGGAGGGCCAGCGCGCCGGTACCGGTCGCCTCAAGCGGCCGGCCGGCCGGCAGGGGGTACCCGGCGGCCTGGTAGGCGCTTCCGCGCTGGTCGACGAAGCGGAACCGTGGGCCGGTGGCCACGCCGACCTCGCCGCCGACGTACTTGTGGAGCCATGCCAGGGTGGCGTCGGCGATTACCTGCTGGTCCCCCGGCGGCGTCAGGCAGATGCCGTGGCCGCCGCAGAACCAGATCATCGAGGTGGGTACCCCGCGGGCCCGCAACGCCTCGAAGTTGGTCACGCCCTCGTCGAGGGTGAAGAGGTCGTCCACCGTGCCCTGGATGATAAGTGTCGGGGCGGTGATCCTCGAGACAAGGTCGCCGGGGCCCGCCGACGCGAACCACCGCACCTCGGCGGGGTCGAGCACCCCGGTCCCGACGGCGCGGTCGGCCGCCACCAGGCGGGGGTCCAGCCGCATGGCCCCACCTACCCCGATCAGGATCCCCGCCCAACCCGCCTTGATGGTGCCGTTCTTGTCCAGGCTCGTCACCAGCGAGTGCCAGGCGATGGTGGGGACGATGGCGTCGATCCGGCAGTCGACCGCCGCCGCGGTGAACTGGATGCCGCCGCCGTAGGAGGCACCGACCATGCCGATGGCCGGGTCGTCGGGACCCTGCAGCTCGACGCCGGGCCGCGTGGCCACCCAGTTGATCAGTTGCTCGACGTCCCGGGCCTCGTAGGCGGCGCGGTCCAGCTCCACCGTGCCGGTCGACTTTCCGAAGCCACGGGGGTCCCAGGTCAGGACGTTGAAGCCGGCGTGGCGCAGGGTGTCGATGGTCAGGCCGCCGAAGAGGGCGGTGCCGGTGGGGTCGGTCTCGCCGGTCTGGCCCCAGCCCGGACCCATCAGGACCGTCGGATGCACCGCCGGACCGTCGGCCGACACCGGAAACCAGTGCGCCCGGATCTGCGTGCCGTCGAACGAGGTGACCGTCCAGTCGGTCGGGACGCCGGCCACCGGAACCGCCACCACCGGCCGGGCCGGGGCCGCGGGGTGGCAGGCCGGCCGCACCGCACCGCCGGTCGTGGCGGTCAGGGCCTGGTGCGGACCTCCGGCCGAGGCGGACGTGGGCCCCGGGCCCGACAGCGCCAGCCCGGCGATGGCCGCCGCCATGGCCAGGATGAGGGCGACGAGGGCCCCGAGGGCCGCACGCCGATGCCGGCGCCGTCCCGTCCCCGTCCCCGTCCCCGTCGACCGCCGTGTCGTCCTTCTGTGCATCGGTTCCCCCGTCCCTCCCCGTCTCGACCCGCCGTCGCCGCCGATCCTCGCAGACCGGGGCGGACCGGTGCACGACCCGGAGCCGCCAGTCTCAGCCGCCGTCGTCGCCGTCGCCTCCCCGCCGGCTCTCGCTGTCGCCGTCCCGGCCGCCCGCCGCCCCGTCGCTGCCGCGCCCCGGGTCCGGCAGCAGGCCGAGCCGTCGCGCCTCCACCACCCGGTGGTGGCGCCACACCAGGTACCACGGGACCGCCACCACCACGAACAACGCGGTGAGCTGCCAGTGTCCGGCCACCGCCAGCGACAGGGCGACCCAGAGGACGATCACCAGCAGCACCGTCACCGCCGGGGTCGGTCGGTAGCGGAAGATCCGTCGCGTCTCGCGGTCCACATCGCTCCTCGTCGTCCGCCGGCGTCCCTCAGCCTTGCAGGCAGCGGGCCCGGGGGTCACCGACCGTCGGGTGGCGTCCTCGGCCCGAGGCCGAGCAGGGAGGCCAGCCGGTGGCGCTGGACCTTACCGGTGGCGGTGGTGGGGAGGGCGTCGACGACGACGTACTCCTTGGGCCGCTTGAACCCGGCCAAGCGGGCGGCCGCCCCCGCCCGAAGCTGGCGCTCCAACCCGGCCGGATCGGGATCGCCGCCAGCCGCGCCCCCGCCGCCCGGCACCACCGCGGCGCACACCCGCTGCCCCCACTCGTCGTCCTCGATCCCGAACACGGCCACCGCCGCCACCCCGGGCACGTCGCAGAGCGCCGCCTCCACCTCGGCCGGGTAGACGTTGACCCCACCGGTGATGATGAGGTCGTCGCGCCGGCCGTCGAGGTACAGGTAGCCGTCGCCGTCGAGCCGGCCCAGGTCGCGGACGGTGAAGGCACCGTCCCGCCAGGCCGCCGCCGTCTTGTCCGGGTCGTCCCAGTACTCGAAGGCGGCGAAGTCGGGGGCGCGGCACCAGACCGTCCCGTCGTCGTCGACCGCCAGCGTCCGGCCCGGACGGGCCCGGCCCACCGTGCCCGGCCGCGCCGCCCACTCCCCGGGCGGACAGACGGTGAACTGCCCCTCGGTGGAGCCGTAGAACTCCCACACCACGTCGTCGCCGAACCGCTCCATGGCGGCCCGTTTCACCGGGGCCGGGCAGGGTGAGCCGGCGTGGACCAGCAGGCGGAGGGTGTCGATCCTCGCGGGGAGGGCCGGCCCCAGGGCCAGGAGGCGCTGAAGGGCGGCCGGTGCCATGAAGGCGGTGGTGGGCACCGGCCCCGTCGTGCCCGTCAGGGCGGCCAGGGCGGTGGCGGGGTCGAACCGGCCGAGGACGACGCAGGTGCCGCCGCGCAGCAGCGTGCCGAGGGCCAACCGGGTCGACACCGAGTGGTACATCGGCGAGCACACCAGGTGGACGTCGTCGGGGCCGAAGGACCACAGGTCGGCCTCGTCGGCGAAGGCCCGGGCGGCGGTGTCCTCGTCCCAGATACCGGACCACACGCCCTTGGACCGGCCGGTGGTGCCCGAGGTGTAGTGCATGGGACGGCCCAGCGGATGCGGCGCCAGGTCACCCGGTGCCCCGTCGTCCAGGGCGGCGAGCGCGGCGGCGTCGGTCACCTCCAGGCCGGCCCGGGCGTCAGCCAGCAGGGCGTCCCGCTCGGCGGGGAGCAGCGTGGCGTTGAGGAGCACCGGGACGACTCCGGTCCGCAGCGCCCCGCCTACCGCGCAGAGGAGGGCGGCCGACGACGGCTGCCAGAAGGCCACCCGGTCGCCGGTCCGGAGACCGGCGGCGGCCAGGGCACCCGCCGCCCGCCGCTGACCGGCCTCGGCGTCGGCGGCGGTGAGCACCTCCACGGCGGACGCGGTCGGGCCCGGTGGGGGGCTCACGGCAGCTCCGCGGTCGGGGTCACGGTGGCGTCGGCGGCGGCGGCGGCGTCGGCACCTGCACCTGCACCTGCACCCGTGGCGGGGGCCGACGGATCGCCGAGGGCGGCGAGCACGGTGGGGCGCACGGCCGCCACCAGGACGAGGACGCCGAGCAGCAGCACAGCACCGCCCACCGTCACCGTCCGGATCCCGATGGCACCGGCGATCGATCCCTGGACCACGGCACCGAGCGGGTAGCAGATGCCGAGGGCCATCATGAAGAGTCCCAGCACCCGCCCTCTCGACACCGTCGGCGCCCGTAGCTGCACCACGCTGTTGAGTCCGGCCAGCACCGAGATGTACCCGGCGCCCACCAGCAGGAAGGCGATGGTCGCCACCCAGAGGGTGGGCGAGAGCCCGTAGGCCACGATCAGCAGCGGCAGGACGAAGAGTGCCCGGCGCACCATGCGCCCGATCTCGAAGCGCTCGGCCAGGGACGGGAGGGCCATCACCCCGACCACCGCGCCGACCCCCTGGGCGGTGACCAGGGTGGCGGTGCCCCCCGAGCCGTGACCGAGGGCGGCCGACATGACCGGCACCAGGGCGATGAACGGCGAGACCAGCACCCCCACCACTGCGATCAGCCCGATGGCGGCCCGGCAGCCCGGGTCGGCCCGGGCGGTGCGGGCCCCGTCGACCAGTCGGGCCACCACTCCGGCGTCGCCGCCCAGGCGCACCTGGACGGGGAGCCGGACCAGGCACAGCGCCAGCACCACCGCCAGGAAGGAGGCGGCGTTGATGGCGAAGGTGAGCGTGTAGTCGTGGTGGAGGAGCGCCAGGCCGGCCGCCGCCGGTCCGATGACCCGACCCAGGTTGAACTGGGCCGACGACAGCGAGATGGCACCGACCAGATCCGCCTTGGGCACCAAGTCGGGGAGCATCGCCTGGTAGGACGGGAAGCCGATGGCGCCGGCGGCGCCGCCGGCGAAGGCCACCAGCACCACCAGGCCCGGCTGGACGTGGCCGGTGGCCACCAGGACGGCCAGCGCCGCGGCGCAGGCTGTTTCGGCCAGCGTGGTGCCGATCAGCCAGCGGCGGCGGTCGTGCCGGTCGGCCATCACCCCGCCGACGGGCGACAGGAGGCCGAGGGGGATAAAGGCGGCCGCGGCCACCAGGCCGGTCCAGCCCGCCTGGTGGGTATGGGCGTAGACCAGGATGCCGAGGGCCACGCCCTGCATCCAGGTGCCCACGTTCGACACCAGGGCGGCCGACCAGACGAGGGCGAAGTTGCGCGAGCGGAGCGGTCGGAGGGAGGCCAGGGCCACCGGCCGAGGCTACCGGTCCCTTCGGGGACGACGGCCCACCGGGCCGGACCGGCGGGGGACTACGACGTCGGCTTGTCCTTGCGCCGGGGTCGGAGGGCGAACCACCAGATGCTGGCCATGGTGGCGAGCACGCCGACGGCGGCGGCGGGCTTGGCGATCTTGCGCGAGCGGGCGGACATGGTCCGGACCATACCCGGCCCGCGCCCCCTACGACCCGGGCGGTTGGTCCGGCACCCGGAGCCGCACCTCGCCCGCCGCGGCACCCGGGTCGTCGACCAGGCCCAGGAGGAAGGCCGCCACCCAGGCCGGCGTGTTGAAGGCCCCCTCCTCGAACAGTTGGTGGAACCGCGCCACCGACGGGAAGTCGGCCGCCGGTGTCGACCGGATCAGCGCCTGCATGTCGGTGTCCACCACCCCGGGGGCCACGGCGTAGGCCCGCAGGCCGTGGGCGCCCTCCTCCATGGCCACCACCTCGGTGGCCATGTCCACCGCCGCCTTCGACGCGCAGTAGGCGGCCCACCCTTGGGAGGGGCGCGTGCCCGCCCCCGAGGAGACGTTGACCAGCACCCCACCGCCCGGCCGGTCCCGGACGTGGCGGGCGAACACCCGGGTCCCGAGGAGGACCCCGCCGACGTTGGTGGCCACGTGGCGCAGCACGGCGGCCGGATCGGCGTCGGCCAGCGGACCGATCGGGTCGAGCAGCCCGGCGTTGTTCACCCACAGGTCGATCCGCCCGTAGCGGTCGACCACCTCGTCGGCGAACACCTCGAGGGCAGCGGCGTCGACCACGTCGACCGCCCGGGCGACGGCCTCAGCCCCCTCGGGGACCTCGGGCCGGGTGCGGGCACACAGCCCGATGCGCCAGCCGGCGCCGGCCAGGGCGTCGGCCAGACCCGCTCCCAGGCCCCGGCTGGCCCCGGTCACCACCGCCACCGGCGCACCGTCCGGCGCCGCCGTCCCGTCCCCGGGTCCCGCGGTGCCGCTGCCGCTGCCGGTGCCGGTGCCGCTCACGAGGTGGCCACGAAGACGTTCTTCACGTCGGTGTAGGCGGCCAGGGCCTCGAGGCCCAGCTCCCGTCCGACGCCCGACTGCTTCATGCCGCCGAAGCTCGTCTGGACCCGGACCGAACCGTTGGAGTTGACCGAGAGGTTGCCGGCCTCGAGGGCCCGCACCACCCGCAGGGCCCGGGCACCGTCCCTCGTCCAGATGGAGCCGGCCAGGCCGTAGGGGGTGTCGTTGGCCAGGCGCACGGCGTCGTCCTCGTCGTCGAAGGGGATCACCGCCACCACCGGCCCGAAGATCTCCTCGCGGGCCAGCCGCCACGACGGATCGGCCGGCGCCACCACCGTGGGCGGGAACCAGTAGCCCGGTCCGTCCGGGACGCTGCCCCGGGCCAGGGGCTCGACGGCACCGCCCCCCGGGTCGCCCATCCCGGCCCCGAGGAAGCCGCCGACCACCGACAGTCGGCCGGCCGAGGCCAGCGGTCCCATCTGGGTGGCCGGGTCCGTCGGGTCCCCCACCCGCCACGCCCCCACCGCCGCCACCAGCAGCTCGAGGAACTCGTCGAGCACCGAGCGCTGGACCAGCAGCCGGCTCCGGGCGCAGCAGTCCTGGCCGGCGTTGCCGAACACCCCGCCGGGGGCGGCGGCGGCGGCCGCCGCCAGGTCGGCGTCGGCGAAGACGAGGTTGGCCGACTTGCCGCCCAGCTCGAGGGTGACCCGCTTGACGGTGCCCGACGCCCGGGCCATCACCTCGCGGCCCACCGCCGTCGAGCCGGTGAAGGCCACCTTGGCCACGTCGGGATGCTCGGCCAGTCGGGCCCCGACGATCGGGCCGGTGCCCACCACCACCTCGAAGACACCCTCGGGGATGCCGGCCTCGAGGGCCAGTTCGGCCAGGCGCCGGGCGGTGAGGGGGGTGAGCTCCGCCGGCTTGACCACGATGGTGTTGCCGGTGGCGAGGGCCGGGCCGACCTTCCACGACGTGATGGCGATGGGGAAGTTCCACGGCACGATGGCCCCCACCACCCCCAGCGGCTCGTGGAAGGTGAGGTCGACGCCCCCGGCCACCGGGACGGTGGCGCCCCGGTGCTTGTCGACCGCGCCGGCGTAGAAGTGGAGGACCTCGACCACCATGCCCACCTCGTCGCGGCTGTCGGCGATCGGCTTGCCGACGTTGGCCGTCTCCAGCCGGGCCAGCTCCTCGGCGTGCGAGTCGACTCGGTCGGCGAACCGGCGCAGCAGCCTCGCCCGGTCGGCCGGGGCGACGGCCCGCCATGCCGGCCCCGCCGCCTTGGCCCGGGCCACCGCGGCGTCGGCCTCCGCCACCCCCGCCAGCGGCAGCTCGGTGATGGTCGCCTCGGTGGCCGGGTTGATCACGGCCAGTCCCTCGCTCATGTCGTCTCCCTCGTCGTCGACCGGACCAACGCCCCGAAGAGCCGGTCGTCCCGTCCCTCCTCGGGGTGCCACTGCACGCCCACCACGAACCGTCGGCCGGGCAGCTCCACCGCCTCGACCACCCCGTCGTCGCTGGTGGCGGTGACCACCAGTCCCCGCCCGAGGGCGCCGACCGCCTGGTGGTGGCAGCAGAGGACTTCGAACCGCTCCCCCAGGACGCGCGACACCGCCGAGCCCGGCTCGGCCCGGACCGTCACGGTCCCGAAGGCCCCGGCCCGGGGCTGGTGGACCGTCGAGCCCACCACGTCGGGCAGGTGCTGGACCAGGTCGCCGCCGAGGAGCACGTTGAGGACCTGCATGCCGCGGCAGATGGCCAGCACCGGCAGGTCGCGCTCGAGGGCGGCGGCCAGCAGCGCCAGCTCCACGCGGTCCCGGTCGTCGTTGGTGCCGCCGGCCCGGGGGTCGGTCTGCTGGCCGTACCGGGTGGCGTGGACGTCCCCGCCACCGATCAGCACCAGGCCGTCGAGGGCACCCGCCACCGACGCCGCGCCACCCGCCACCGCGGCGTCGTCACCGGCCACCGGGGGGACGACGAGCGGCTGGCCGCCCGCCTGCCAGACCATGTCGAGGTAGCAGCCGGGCACCAGGGCGGCGTCGCGCTCCCACGCCCACCACGACGTGGTCTGTCGATAGGCGGTGAGCCCGATCAGGGGCCGGGGGCCGGGCGGCGACATGGATGGAGTATCGCGCCGGCCCCCGAGGGCACCGGTAGTGTCCGGGACCGGCGCACCATCGGCGCACCATCGACGCACCATCGACAACGGAGGAACCCATGGGCCGGCTCGACGGCAAGGTGGCGGTCATCACCGGGGCGGGGAGCGGCATCGGCCGGGTGGCCGCCCTGCTGTTCGCGTCGGAGGGCGCCGAGGTCGTGGTGGCCGACATCGTGGCCGCCGACGCCGCCTCGGCGGTGGCGGAGATCGGGGCCGCCGGCGGCACCGCCACCGCCGTCACCGTCGACGTGTCCGACGAGGCACTGGTCGGGGCCATGGTGGACACCGCGGTCCGCACCTACGGCGGACTCCACGTCCTGTTCAACAACGCCGGCATCTTCCCCGACGACGACGGCGGGGTCCTCGACACGCCCCCGGACACCTGGCAGAAGGTCATGGACGTGAACCTGAAGGGCGTGTGGCTGGGCTGCCGGGCGGCGGTGCCGGCCATGCTGGCGTCGGGCGGGGGCTCCATCGTCAACGTCGCCTCGTTCGTCGCCCTGATCGGGGCGGCCACCGCCCAGATCGCCTACACCGCCTCCAAGGGCGGGGTGCTGGCCATGACCCGGGAGCTGGCTGTCGAGTACGCCCGCCGGGGGATCCGGGCCAACTCCCTCTGCCCGGGCCCCATCGAGACCCCGTTGCTGGCCGAGCTGCTGGCCGACCCGGAGCGCCGGCAGCGCCGGTTGGTCCACATCCCCGTCGGGCGCTTCGGACGGCCGGAGGAGATCGCCAAGGCGGCGCTCTTCCTGGCCTCCGACGACGCCTCGTTCGTCACCGGGTCCGCCCTGGTGGTCGACGGCGGCATCACCGCCGCCTACGTCACCCCCGAGTAGCGCTGGACGCCGGCGGCACCGTGCACCAGAGTGCGTGGATGCTGACGCTCGAGACCCTGCCCCACCAGATCCGCTCGGGCGACGTCGACACCGTGGTGGTGGCCTTCCCCGACCTCCAGGGGCGCCCGGTGGGCAAGCGGGTCACCGGCCCGTTCTTCCTCGACCACGTCCAGGAGCACGGCATCGAGGTGTGCGACTACCTGCTCGCCGTGGACGTGGACATGGACCCCCTCGACGGCTACCGGTTCGCCAACTGGGAGGGCGGCTACGGCGACCTCCACGCGGTGATCGACCCCCACACAGTGCGCCCGCTCCCCTGGCAGCCGGGCAGCGTGCTGGTCCTGTGCGACCTCCTGACCCCGGCGGGCGAGCCGGTGGAGGTGTCACCCCGGCGGATCCTCCGCCGGCAGCTCGAGCGGGCCGCCGAGCGGGGGCTCGAGGTCATCTGTGCCACCGAGCTCGAGTTCTACCTCTTCCTGGAGTCGTACGCCGAGGCCGCCGGGCAGCACTGGCACGGGATCCGGCCGCACACTGGGACCATCGAGGACTACCAGCTGCAGCAGACCTCGAGGGAGGAGTACATCGTCCGCCAGATCCGGAACCAGATGCTCGAGGCCGGCATCCCGGTGGAGTCCTCCAAGGGCGAGGCGGGCACCGGCCAGCACGAGATCAACATCTCCCATGGCGGGGCCCTCGAGGTGGCCGACCGGCACCTGGTCTTCAAGCACGGGGTGAAGGAGATCGCCGCCCAGCACGGACGGGCCGCCACCTTCATGGCCAAGTGGTCGATGGAGCAGGCCGGCTCCTCGTGCCATCTCCACACCAGCCTCCGGGATGCCGGGTCGGGACGCCCGCTGATGGCACCCGACGCCGGCGATCCCCATCCGTCGGGCCTCTCCGAGGTCGGCCGCCGGTACCTGGCCGGCCAGCTCCACGGCGCCCGCCAGCTCTCGTGGTGCTTCGCCCCCTACCTCAACTCCTACCGACGGTACGTGCCGGGCTCGTGGGCACCCACCGCCGCGGTGTGGGGGGAGGACAACCGCACCTGCGGCTTCCGGGCCGTCGGTGCCGGCGACAGCCGGCGCGTCGAGTGCCGGGTACCGGGTGCCGACGTCAACCCGTACCTGGCGCTGGCCGCCTCGATCGCGGGCGGGCTGTGGGGCATCGACCATCGGCTCGAGCTCGAGCCCGCCTTCGAGGGCAACGCCTACGTGGCGGCCGACCTCCCGCGCCTCCCGTCCACCCTGGTGGAGGCCGTCGGGCTGCTGGAAGGCAGCGAGGTGGCCGCCGAGGCGTTCGGTGGGGACGTCCACCACCACCTGGTGAACACCGCCCGGCAGGAGTGGGCAGCGGCCAACCGGGTGGTCACCGAGTGGGAGCTGGCCCGGAACTTCGAGCGGATCTGAGCGGGTCGGCCGTCCCTCGCCGTCCCTCGCCGAGCCCGGCGGCCATCCGTCGGCGGCGCCGGGTACGAACAGCCTCCATGGGGATCCGCACTGCGCTGCCGGGCCGGACACCGGGACCGACGTGAGGCTCTTCGCCCGGCTGCTGGTCCGGGTGTTCTTCCGCCGGGTCGAGGTGGAGGGCGCCGAGCGCCTGGCCACCGCCCGTCCGACCGTCCTGGTGGCCGACCATCGCAACGGCCTGGTCGACGGCGTGCTGCTGCTGGCCACCCTGCCCCGGGCCCCGAGATTCCTGGGCAAGTCGACGCTCTTCGCCATCCCGCCGCTGTGGCCGTTCCTGAAGCTGGCCCGGGTGGTCCCCGTCCACCGCACCGAGGACCGGGGGGCCGGCGCCCGCAACGCCGGGGCCTTCGCCACCAGCCACGGGATCCTCCGGGACGGCGGTGTGGTGGCCGTCTTCCCCGAGGGGATCAGCCACAACGAACCGGCCCTCCAGCGGCTCCACACCGGGGCGGCCCGCATCGCCCTGGACGCCTCGGCGGGCGGGGTCCGGCACGTGGACACCGTGGCGGTCGCCCTCGTCTACGACGACAAGTCGCGGTTCCGCTCCGACGCCCTGGTCCGGGTGGGTGCCCCCGAACCGGTGGCGGGGTGGGACGCCGCCTACCGGGCGGACGGGCCCGCGGCGGTGCGGGACCTCACCGACGACCTGGCCGAGCGGCTGCGCCGGCGGGGCCCGGACCACGACTCGTGGCGCCACGCCGACCGCCTGGCCCGCCTGGCCGAGATCGTGGCCCGCTCCCCCCAGGACGTGCTGCCCCACGACGTCCGCCTGGCCGAGCAGCACCGGATCGCCGACGCCCTGGCCGACGCCGAGCGGACCGGCGGACGGTACGCCGCCATGGACGCCCTGACCGACGCCTTCGACGCCTACCAGCGCGACCTGGCCCTGCTGGGACTCACCGACGCCCAGGTGGCGGCCAGCTACCGGTCGGGACGGCTGAGGCGGTTGGCGGTGGCGTCGATCGCCCGGGTGGTGGTGGCGCTCCCGTTGGCGGCGATCGGGGTGCTCGTCCACCTGGTCCCCTTCGAGCTGGTCAAGCAGGTGGCCCGGCTGCCCCGCAACGAGGGCGTCCGCTCCACGGTCAAGATCCTCGGCTGCCTGCTGACCTTCACCGTCACCTACGTGGCGGTCGGCCTGGCGGTCGGCCGCCGGTTCGGTCCCGTCGCCGGGATGCTGGCCGGGACCGCGGCCCCGGCCTGCGGCTACCTGGCGGTCCGGGTGGCGGAGCGGATCCGGCGTACCGGCCTTGCCGTCGACGGTGCCCGGTTCGCCCGCCGGCGGGGGCACCTGGCCCGATCGGTGCTGGCCGACCGGGCCGCGGTGGTGGAGGCCGCCCGGGGGGTGCTCGCCGGGCCCGGCACCCGGTACCGGTACCCGACGGCCACGCCGTGGCCGGCGTCGCCGCCCTCCGTCCCTTGACGTCGCCCGCCGCCCCTGGCACCATGGAGGGCGTCATGTACCGCACCCCGACCTCGGACCTCCTCCTTACCTGACAGCGAACGCCACATCGCGTTCGCCGCAACCTCCTGTGCCGAAACGGCCAGGGGGTTTTTTGTTGGACCGGGACGGTTGGACCGGGACGGGCGGCACACGACGCGGGGCACCAGCTCCCACGCCGACAGCACCACCGAGACGAACGAAGGACGACCATGAGCACCGAACCGACGAGGACGACACCAGGGGACGCCGACCGGCACGCCGGGCATCGCCTCGAGCTTCCGTGCGACGTCTCCCCCATGCCGTTCGACCGCTACCGTCCCCACCTGCCGCTGCAGCTGGCCGACCGCACGTGGCCCGACCGGCAGCTGACCAAGGCGCCGCGTTGGGCGAGCGTCGACCTCCGGGACGGCAACCAGGCCCTGGTCGACCCCATGGACCCCGAGCGGAAGCTACGGCTCTTCCAGACCCTGGTGGACGTCGGGTTCAAGGAGATCGAGGTGGGCTTCCCGTCGGCCTCCCAGACCGACTTCGACTTCCAGCGCCAGATCATCGACGAGGGCCTCATCCCCGACGACGTCAGCATCCAGGTGCTGGTGCAGTGCCGCGAGGAGCTGATCGAGCGGACCTTCGAGTCACTGGTGGGCGCCCCGCGGGCCATCGTCCACTTCTACAACTCCACCTCCGAGCTGCAGCGGCGGGTGGTCTTCGGGCTCGACCGAGCCGGCATCGTGGACATCGCCGTCAACGCCGCCCGGCTCTGCCGGAAGTTCGAGGCCGGTGTCCCGGGCACCCAGATCCGCTACGAGTACTCGCCGGAGAGCTTCACCGGCACCGAGCCCGAGTTCGCGGTGGAGATCTGCGAGGCGGTCATGGAGGTCATCGAGCCCACCCCCGACCGGCCGATCATCCTCAACCTCCCGGCCACGGTCGAGATGTACACGCCCAACGTCTACGCCGACGTGATCGAGTGGTTCGGCCGTACCATCACGCACCGCGACTCGGTGGTCCTCAGCCTCCACCCCCACAACGACCGGGGCACCGCGGTGGCCGCCGCCGAGCTGGCGGTGCTGGCCGGCGCCGACCGGGTGGAGGGCACCCTGTTCGGCAACGGCGAGCGGACCGGCAACGTGGACGTGGTCACCCTGGCCATGAACCTGTTCTCCCAGGGCGTCGACCCGGCGCTGGACTTCGGGGACATCGAGAAGGTGCGCCGGGTGGCCGAGTACGCCACCCGGATGCCGGTCCACCCCCGCCACCCCTACGCCGGCGACCTGGTCTACACCGCCTTCTCCGGGTCCCACCAGGACGCCATCAAGAAGGGGTTCGCCGCCATCGGCGACGACTATGACCACTGGGAGGTGCCCTACCTCCCCATCGACCCCAAGCACACCGGACGCACCTACGAGGCCATCATCCAGGTGAACAGCCAGTCGGGGAAGGGCGGGGTGGCCTACGTCATGGACGCCGAGCACGGGCTCGACCTGCCCCGCAAGCTCCAGGTCGAGTTCTCCCGGCAGGTCCAGGCGGTCACCGAGGACAGCGGGACGGTGATCCAGCCGGACGAGATGTGGGACGTCTTCTCGCGGACGTACCTTCCCGAGGACGCCGGCGTCCGGCTGATCGGGAGCGAGGTCTCCACCGGTGGCCAGCGGACCAAGGTCACCGCCCAGCTGCTGGTCGACGGCCGGCCCCGCACCGTCCTCGGTGAGGGGAACGGGCCCATCGACGCCCTGGTGTCCGCGCTGCGCGCCGAGCTGGGCGTCGAGTTCGAGGTCAAGGACTACCGCGAGCACGCCCTCACCGCCGGCAGCGGCGCTTCGGCGGTGGCCTATGTCGAGGCCGAGGCCCCCGACGGGACAACCTGGTGGGGTGTGGGCATGGACTCCAGCATCCTCGACGCCTCCCTGGGGGCGGTGGTGAGCGCTGCCAACCGGGCGCTGGTCGGGCGGGGCACGCACCCGGCCGACGGCGCGGCCGGGTGAGCCGACCGGACCGGGGGGACCTCCCCCGGTCGCGGCACCGTCGGGAGCCGCGACGATGAGCGGCACGGAGGGCATGCCGCGTCCCGCAGCCGGGGACGCCCCGGGCCCGCACGAGGGCGCCGCCGTCCAGAGGGGCGACGACTCGATCTTCCATGGGTTCCTGGGCGGCCGCGGCCCGCTGCGGTCGGAGCCGCCCTGGGTCCGGTCACCGGCCGACCGGACCTACGAGTGGCGGCGGCTGTTCGCCGAGGTGTTCGGCACCTTTCTCCTCGTCCTGGTGGCCGCCGGTGGCCCCGTGGTCGATGCCGTCCACCCGGGGTCGGTGCCACTCGACGCCGCCGTGGTGGCGCCCGGGCTGATGGTCATGGCCGTCATCTACTTCATGGGCATGGTCAGCGGCGCCCACCTCAACCCGGCGGTGACGCTGTCGTTCGCCACCCGGGGGAACTTCCCGTGGAGCCGGGTGCCCGGCTATGTCGCCGCCCAGCTGATCGGGGCCACCCTCGCCGCCCTCTTCCTCCGGGCCATGTTCGGCAACGTGGCCCACCTCGGGGCCACGCTCCCCATGGGGACCCCGCTCGGCAAGGCCGCCGTCATCGAGGCGGTGCTCACCCTCGGCCTGGTGAGCGTCATCCTCGGGACCGCCTCGGGTGCCCGCAACGTGGGGGCCAACGCCGCCATCGCCGTCGGCGGGTACATCGCCCTGGCCGGGCTGTGGGCGGCCCCGGTCACCGGCGGGTCGATGAACCCGGCCCGTTCGCTGGGGCCGGCCCTGGTCAGCGGCAGCTGGGAGGGCTGGTGGGTCTACCTGGTCGGACCCGTCATCGGGGGCCTGCTGGCCGTCGGCGTGGCGTGGATCCTCCGGGGGCCACCCAGCCGGGCGGCCGACACCGCCGCCCAGGGCGACCACCCGGTAGGGGCCGGCCCGGCAGGCGACCCGGAGGTCGGCGACCGGTCGTGAGTCGGTGCCGGGGACCGGGGATCCGTCGCCGAGCGCCCGGGGCCCGGCCACCCCGTGGACGGCCCCGCCTACGCTGACGGGAGACCCTCCCGGCCCGTCTCGACAAGGAGCAGCCATGCGCGTCGGCATCCACTTCGTCAACTTCACCGTCCCCGGGGCGCCGGCCACCCTGGCCGCCGTCCTGGGGGACACCGCCCGGGCCGCCGAGGCGGGCGGCTGCTCGTCGTTCTCCCTCATGGACCACTGGTTCCAGATGGAGGAGTTCGCCGCCCACACCGATCCGATGCTCGAGGGGTACACCGCGCTCGGCTTCCTGGCCGGGCTGACCGAACGGATGACCCTCGGCCTGCTGGTCACCGGGGTCACCTACCGGCGGCCGGGCCTGCTGGCCAAGACGGTGACCACCCTCGACGTGCTGTCGGGCGGGCGGGCCCAGCTGGGCATCGGGGCGGCCTGGTACGAGCGCGAGCACAAGGGTCTCGGCGTGCCCTTCCCCCCGCTGGGCGAGCGGTTCGAGCGGCTGGAGGAGACCCTGCAGATCTGCCTCCAGATGTGGAGCGACGACGACGGGCCCTACGAGGGGAAGCACTACCGACTGGCCGAGACCGTCTGCTCGCCGCCACCGGTCAGCCGGCCCCGGCCGCCGATCCTGATCGGCGGCAGCGGGGAGCAGAAGACCCTCCGGTTGGTGGCCCGCTACGCCGATGCCTGCAACCTCTTCGCCGAGTCGCCGGAGGTCGTGGCCCACAAGCTGGAGGTACTCGCCCGCCACTGCGACGCCGAGGGGCGCGACTACGACGCCATCGACAAGACCATCCTCGGCTTCGCCCAGCCGCTCGACGACCCCGACGGCTTCGTGGCCTCCATGGAGGCCTACGCCGCCCTGGGCATCGACTCGGTGTCGCTGATGCCCATGACCGACGACCCGGTCGCCTGGGTCACCCGCCTGGGCGACGAGGTGGTCCCGAGGGTTGCACCGATCGGGTCCTAGTGCCCGCCCCCGACGGCCCGTACGGGTGGTCGTCGTCGTGGCGGTGCTCGTGCTCGTGGCCGGTGGGCTGACGGCCTACGTCCGTTCGCGATCCGACCATCCCGGCGGCGACCCGGGCGGGGCGGTGCTCCGTGCGCTGTCACCGGTCGCCGGTGCGGTGCCATCGGGCTCGACGGGCATCGACACCCGTACCAATGACGCCATCTGGTCTCCGGCCTGCCCCGACAACCCCTACGGCCGGGCCGGGTGGAGCGGCGTCACCGTCCTCACCACCTTCCGGTCGGCGGACACCGCCCCGTCGTTGGTCCGCGCCGTCGGGACGTCCCTGGCCTCCCACGGGTGGACGCCGACGACCCCCGTGGACGATGCCGCCTGGCAGTACACGCCGGTCGCCGAATGGACCAGGTCCGTGCCCGGTGCCCGAGCCGCCGACGTCGTCGTCTTCCCGTACCCGGCGCCGGGCGGCTCGGCGGGAACGCGGTGGATGCTCGGGGCCGAGGCGAAGACGCCCGGGTACGCGCTGCCCGGCTGCTGAGCGGTACCGGGCGGTCCTAGAACCGGTTGAGCCGCCGGTGGATCCCCTTGGTCTGCTTGTACAGGTTCAGGAACTCGTCGTAGAGGGCGTCGTAGCCGTCCCGGGTCGACCGGTCGGGGGTGAACGACCGCCGCACCTGCACCAGGGAGGGGATCTCGTCCACGGTGATCCGGCCCAGCGCCACCAGGGTGATGAGGGCGGCGCCGCGTACGTTGGCCAGCACCGGGTCGGCCACCTGGCGGATCTCACGCTCGAGGACGTCGGCGTGGATCTGGCACCAGACCTCGGCGTTGGCGCCGCCACCGATGAAGGGCATGGAATCGAACCGCTTGGTGGCGAACCGCTCGACCGCCGAGAGCAGCCAGCGCGAGTTGAAGGCCACGCCTTCGTAGACCGCTCGCACCATCTCCTCCCGGGTGGTCCCGAGCGAGAGGTTGTGGAAGCCCCCCCGGATGGTGTGGTCGTCGACCGGTGACCGCTCCCCGTTCAGCCACGGGGTGAAGAGCACCCGCCCGCCCCCGGGCGCCACCGAGGCGGCCATGGCGTTCAGGGTGTCGAAGTCGTCGGCGAGGCCGAGGTTGTCGCGCACGAAAGTGAGGCAGGCACCGGCGGTCTCGTGCTCGTCGACGATCACGTACCGGCCGGCCAGGGCGGCGGGGATGGAGGCCACGTTGGAGGTGGCGGCCGTCTTCTTGAACGGCACGTGGGCGGAGATCCACGACGAGGTGCCGATGTAGAGGTGGGCGTCGAAGTCGGCCACCGCCCCGGAGCCGAACACCGCCGAGTGGACGTCCCCCGAGCCCACCGCCACCGGCACCCCGGCCGGCAGGCCCAGGTCGCTGGCCGCCGCCGCGGTCAGCTCGCCGATGAGGGTGCCCGGCGGCACCAGGTCGGGGAGCTTCGACCGCTCGAGCCCGCTCATGGCCAGCAGGTCCTCGTCGTAGGCCACCGCGTCGATCCGGCGGTTGTCGGTCACCCAGTGGACGGCGATGGTGTCGAACGACGCACAGGTCCGGCCGGTGAGCCGCAGGTTCAGGTAGTCCACCGGCTCCAGAAAGGTGGCCGTGCGGCGGTAGACGTCGGGGAACTCGTCCCGGATGAACAGGATGTGGGCGGTCGGGTCCTTCCCCGACAGGCCCGGCGCCCCGCCGGTGGTGCGCACCCACTTGACCAGCTTCCGGGGGTCGTAGCCGAGGACGTTGACCGGCCCACCGGCGACCGTGCGGATCGCCTTGTTGCCCCGCGAGTCCATCCAGATGATCGACCGCATCAGCGGGCGTCCGTCGGCGCCGACGGCCACCGTGCCCGACCACTGGGAGGTGCAGCCCACCCCGACGAACGACCCGGGATCGACCGCCGCGGCGTCGAGGGCGGCACGGGCGGCGGTGCGGATGGCCGACCACCACTCGTCGGGGTCCTGTTCGGCGCCCCCGCCGTCCAGGAGGTGGAGGGTCACCGGGGCGAACCCGTGGGCCACGATCCGCCCGGCGGTCGAGACCACCGCCACCTTCGGCCCCCCGGTGCCGAGGTCGATGGCCAGGACGTGCTCGTCGCGTGTCCCCCCGGCGGCCGTCACGCCCTGGCGATCCAGACCGTGAACCGCCGGGTGCCGCCGTCCCCGTCGTCGACCTCGGAGGCGGCGCCGCCGGCATCCCCGTCGGGCGGGCCGGCCGTGACCGTCCGCCCCAGCACCTCCCGGGCGATGAGCTCGAACTGCGGCGCCAGGTCGTCCAGGCCCTGGAGGTGGAGGTGGATCCAGTCCGAGACCTCGAGACCGGTGGCCTTCCGGAGGTCTTGGACGTGGCGGATCACCTCGCGGACCAGGCCGCGCCGGCGGAGGTCGTCATCGAGGGCCAGGTCGAGGGCGACGACCTCGGCCCCGTCACGGGACACGGCGAAGCCGGGCTGGGCGCGGACCCGTAGCTCCACCTCGTCCCCGGCGAGCTCGACCGGGCCGTCGTCGAGGTCCACGGTCACCGGGCGCCCCTCGCCGAGCGCCGTCGCCGCCGCCACGGCATCGACCGAGCCCATGGCCGCCCGCAGTAGCTGGACCCGCTTCCCGAGCCGGGGACCCAGCAGCTTGAAGTTGGGCACCAGCTCGTAGGTCAGGACGTCACCCAGCTCGCCGGTGGCTTCCACCCGGTCGACGTTCAGCTCGTCCTCGACGATGCCGCCCGGCAGGACGGCGCTGCCGGGTGGCAGGTAGACGAGGGCCCGGGCCAGCGGCTGGCGGACCTTGACGCCGGCTTCCGATCGGGCCGCCCGACCCAGCGAGGAGAGCCGGCGGGCCAGGGCCATGCCCGCCTCCAGGTCCGGATCGACCGCCGCCGTCTCGATGTCCGGCCAGTCCGCCAGGTGGACGGAGTCGTCCTCGGCGGCACCGGTCAGGTCCCGCCACATCCGGTCGGCGAGGAAGGGGGTCATCGGGGCGAGGAGCCGGGCCACGGTGACCAGCGTCTCATGGAGGGTGGCCTGGGCGCTGAGGGAGTCGCCGGGGTCCGCCCCGGGGTCGGTCCGCCAGAACCGTCGGCGACTCCGGCGCACGTACCAGTTGGAGACGTCGTCGATCAGCTCGGCGATGGCGGCGGCGGCGGGGAACGGCTCGTAACCGTCGAGGGACGCGGTCACGCCGGCCACGGTGGCATGCAGCCTCGAGCGCATCCAGCGGTCGAGCACCGGTCGGTCGCCGGGGGCGGGCACCGCCGGATCGGCGGGGTCGAACCCGTTCAGCGAGGCGTAGGTAGTGAAGAACGACCAGGTGTTCCAGAGGGTGAGCAGCGAGTCGCGCATGGCGGTGTCGATCACCTCGAAGCTCACCCGGGTGGGCGTCCACGGCGAGCCCTGGCTGAACATCCACCACCGGAGCGGATCGGCGCCGCGGGTGTCGAGGATCTCCCACGGGTCGATGACGTTGCCGACCGACTTGGACATCTTCCGCCCGTCGGCGTCCACGATGTGGCCGAGGCAGAGCACGTTCCGGTACGGGGTGTGCTGGCGGACCAGGGTGTTCACCGCCAGCAGCGAGTAGAACCACCCCCGGGTCTGGTCGATGGCCTCGCAGATGAAGTCGGCCGGGAAGACGAACCGCTCCGCCGAGCCCGGGGCCACCGGGTAGCCCCACTGGGCGGACGGCATCGACCCGGAGTCGAACCAGGCGTCGATCACCGGTTCCACCCGCCGCATCTCGGGGAGGACGGCGTCGTCCTCCGCCGTGACCGCCGCGCAGTCGGGGCACGGGAAGGCGACCTCGTCGATGGCCGGGCGGTGGGGGTCGACGTCGCGGACGTCACGGCCGGCCAGCTCGGAGAGCTCGGCCAGGGAGCCGACGCACCGGACGTGGCCCTCGCCGCAGCGCCAGACGGGCAACGGGGTGCCCCAGTAGCGGTCGCGGGACAGGGCCCAGTCGACATTGTTGGCCAGCCACTCCCCCATCCGGCCGTCCCGGATGTGCTCGGGGTGCCAGCCGATGGTCTGGTTCTCTGCCACCAGCTCGGCCTTGCGCTCCGAGGTCCGGATGTACCAGCTGGGCTTGCCCCAGTAGATGAGGGGGGTGCCGCACCGCCAGCAGTGGGGGTAGGAGTGCTCGTACCGCTGCCGGCGGACCAGCAGGCCGGCCGCCTCCAACCGCTCGTTGACCGCGCCGTTGGCGTCGCGCACCGGTCGGGTCTGGAGCCACGGCACCGCGGCGGTGAACGCCCCGTCGGGGCCCACCGGGTTGAGGGTGGGCAGCCCGTGCTCGCGGCCCACCTGCCGGTCGACCTCGCCGAAGGCCGGGGCCAGGTGGACGATGCCGGTCCCCTCGTCGGCCTCCACGAACTCGCCCGGCACCACCCGCCAACCGTCGCCGGTCGACGCCGGGGGAAGGACCACGTCGTCGAACGGCCGCCGGTAGCGGAGGCCGACCAGTGCGGTCCCGGGCAGCCGGGCGCCGGCCACCGCGCCCTCGCCGAACGTCGCCTCCACCAGGTCGGCGGCCACCACGTCGTCGCCCACCACCACGTACTCCAGGCCGGGGTTGACCGCCAGGCCGGTGTTGGAGAGCAGCGTCCACGGGGTGGTGGTCCAGGCCACCAGGGACAGGCCCGCCAGCGTGTCGCGGCCCAGCGCCATCCGGACGGCGGCCGCCGCCGCACCCTCGTCGACCACCGGAAAGCGCACGTAGGCCGACTCGTCCTCCACCGGGCGGTAGACGTCGGGCTGGCCGAGCTCGTGGCTGCTGAGCGCGGTCCCGCACCGGGGGCAGTACGGCACCACCTTGATGTCCTCGTAGAGCAGGCCCTGGTCCCAGATGCTCTTCAGGTTCCACCAGGTGGCCTCGACGTACTCGGGCGAGAAGGTCCAGTAGGCGTCGTCGATGTCGATCCAGTACCCGATACGCCCCGTGAGGGTCTTCCACTCGTCGACGTAGTTGCGGACCGACTGCCGGCAGAGGCGGACGAACTCGGCGATGCCGACCTCCTCCTCGATCTGCCGCTTGGCCGTCAGACCCAGCTGCTTCTCCACCTCCACCTCCACCGGCAGCCCGTGGGTGTCCCAGCCGGCCTTGCGCGGCACCGCGTAGCCCCGCATGGTGCGGTAGCGGCAGAAGAGGTCCTTGTAGACCCGGGCCCAGACGTGGTGGAGGCCGGGCCGGCCGTTGGCGGTCGGGGGCCCCTCGTAGAAGACCCACGGCTCCGCGCCCCGCCGGAGCTCGACCGACCGCTCGAAGACGCGGTGCCGCTCCCAGCGGGCGAGCTCCTCGAGCTCGACGGCGGCGAAGTCGGCATCGGTGGGCACCGGGCGGAACAACGGGGGCTCCCTCTGGAGGTCGGACGGCAGGGCCGGATGGGCCTGCCAGATACTACGGGTGAGCCGGGACCACAATGGACGGGTGCCCGAGCTGCCCGAGGTGGAGACCCTGGCCCGCGTTCTGGACGGGCGCCTGGCCGGGCACCGGGTCGAGCGTTGCGAGCTGGCGTCGTTCGCCGCCCTCAAGACCGTGACCCCGGCCCTCGACACCCTGGTGGGCCGCACCGTCTCGGGTTGCGAACGACGGGGGAAGTTCGTCTGCACCGATCTCGGCGGCGTGTGGCTGGTCGTCCACCTGGCCCGTGGCGGCTGGGTCCGGTGGTACGACACGGTGCCCCCCTCGGCCGCCCGACCGGGGAGGAAGGGCCCACTGGCGCTCCGGATCGGGCTCGATGACGGCGCCGGCTTCGACGTCACCGAAGCGGGCACCGAAAAGCGCCTCGCCGTGTGGGTGGTGGGCTCCCCGGACGAGGTGGAGGCCGTGGCCCGCCTGGGGGTCGACCCGCTCGACCCGGCGTTCTCCGCCGAGCGGCTGGGCGAGCTGCTCGGCGGGTCCACCGCCACCCTCAAGACGGCGCTCACCACCCAGTCACTGATCGCCGGGGTGGGGAACGCCTACTCCGACGAGGCGCTCCATGCTGCCCGGCTGTCCCCGTTCAAGCGGGCCTCGACCCTCGACCGGGACGAGGTCGATCGTCTCCACGACGCGGTGGTCGGCGTGCTCGCCGCCGCCGTCGAGCGCACCGAGGGGCTGCCGGCCGCCGAGCTGAAAGGCGACAAGAAGCGGGCCATGGCCGTCCACGGCCGCACCGGGCTGCCGTGCCCGGTGTGCGGCGACACCGTCCGCGAGGTGTCGTACGCCACCAAGTCGATGCAGTACTGCCCGACCTGCCAGACCGGCGGGCGGCTCCTGGCCGACCGGCGACTCTCGCGGCTGCTCAAGTAGACAGGCCGCGACGCCGGCTCAGCCGTCCATCGCCTCGTCGCCGACCAGGTGCTCCTCGAACCAGGCCAGCGTGCGCTGCCAGGCATCGGCGGCCGCCTCGGCGTTGTGGACTGCCGGCCGGTCGTTGCAGTTGAAGCCGTGGTCGGCGCCCGGGTAGCGCACGATCTCGGCCTCCTCCGGCGAGGCGGTGACCGCCGCCCGGAGCTCCTCCACCTGTTCGGGTGGGATGCCCTGGTCGAGGTCCCCGTAGAGGCCGAGCCACGGCGTCCGGAGCCCGGGGGCCTGCTCGATCAGGGAGGGGAGGCCGAACCGGCCCTCGCGCACCCCGCCGCCGTAGAAGGTGACCGCCGCGCCCACCCCCCGGAGGGTGGCGGCGTAGAAGGTGACGCTCCCACCCATGCAGAACCCCACCATCCCCATCCGGTCGGGGGCGAAGCCCTGGCGCTCCAGGTGGTCGAAGGCGGCGGTCACGTCGGTGGTCAGCCCCTCCTTGGTGAGCTCGCCCATCACCGGCATCACCGCCTCGAAGTCGTCGTAGGCGAGCACCGGCGAACCCTGGCGGTGGAAGAGGGCCGGCGCCACGGCGTACCAGCCGGCGTCGGCCAGGCGGCGGGCGATCTCCTCGATGTGGGTGGTCACCCCGAAGGCCTCTTGGACGACGACGATCCCCCCGCCGGCCGGAGCCTCCGGGGTGGCCTCGAAGGCCGGCATCGGCCCGTCGGGGGTCGGGATGGTGATCTGGGCGGTCGTCGTCACGTCGGCTCCTCCTGGCGGGCGGGACCCGGTCCGATCGGGTCCGATCGGGTCCGGGCGGCGTGACGCGAACGTAGCCGGAACCGTGCCCGGTCGTGTCGGCTGGACCGGATCATCGGGGACAATGGCTCGATGACCGAACTGCTGTCGCTCCGCGGGCGTCACATCGTGCTCGAACCCCTCTCCGGCGACCACCTGGAGGAGCTCCTCGGGGCCGCCACCGCCGACCGCTCCACCTTCGCCTATACCCCGGTACCCGCCGACCGGGCGTCGATGGCCGCCTACATCGCCAAGGGCGTGGCCGCCCGCCAGGCCGGGCGCCAGGTGCCGTTCGTCACCCGCCGGCTGGACGACGACCGGGTGGTCGGCGCCACCCGCTTCTACGACCTCGAGACCTGGGACTGGTCGTCGTCGCTGCCGGGCGCCGAGGCCGGGCGCTCCGGGCCGGGTCCCGACGTTGCCAACATCGGCTACACCTGGCTGGTCCCCGGGGCCCAGCGCTCCCCGGTCAACAGCGAGGCCAAGCTGCTGATGCTCGGTCACGCCTTCGAGGTGTGGGGCGTTCGGGTGGTGCGGATCCAGACCGACGCCCGCAACGAGCGGTCGCGCCGGGCGATCGAGCGGCTCGGCCACCGCCTCGACGGCATCATCCGGGCCGAGCGGCCCGCCGCCGACGGCGGGGTGCGCGACACCGCGCGGTACTCGATGCTGGCCGTCGAGTGGCCGGCGGCCAGGGCCCGCCTGCTCGCGCGGCTGACTGCCGGCTGACTGCCGGCTGACTGCCGGCTGACTGCCGGCTGACTGCCGGCTGGCTTCCGGCTGGCTTCCGGCTGGCTTCCGGCCGACGTCCGGCTGGCTTCCGACCGACGTCCGTTGACAGGAGCGGTGGTCACGCTTAGATTACTATTCCTAGTTTACTACTAGGAATAGTTGATCCGAGAGGGGCGATCCCGTTCCGGCCGCCGAGCGCCACCGCGCCGCCCGCTCCCCACGAGTACCCCAACCGATGCCCACCCCGTCCAACCCCACCACCCCACCCACCCGGTCCGGCCGGTATGCCCGGTCCGCGCTCCGGCGCCGTCGACGCCTGGCCCTGGTCGCCGCCCCACTGCTGGCACTGGCCGTGGCCGGCACCGCCATCGGCGCCGGCGTCGGGAGTTCCCCCCGATCCGGCGCGGCAGCCGGGGCGGCCGTCCCGTCGGCGCCGGTGACCATCCGGCTCGGCTACCTCCCCAATCTGACGGACGCCACCGCCATCGTCGGGGTGCACGACCACGCCTTCGCCGACCACCTCCCCCCGGGGGACACGCTCCAGCCCTCGACGTTCAACGCCGGTCCCGCCGAGGTGACCGCCCTCCTCTCGGGTGCCCTGGACGCCGCCTACCTCGGCCCGAGCTCGGCGGTCACCGCCTTCGTCCAGTCGGGCGGCAAGGGGGTCCGGATCGTCTCGGGCGCCACCGTCGGCGGCGCCGCCCTGGTGGTCGCCCCCTCGATCACCGCACCCTCCCAGCTCGAGGGCCGGACGATCGCCACCCCACAGCTGGGGAACACCCAGGACGTCGCCCTCCGGACCTGGCTGACCGCGCAGCACCTCACCTTCCCCGGGCCCGACGGCGGTCGCGGTCGGGTGACGATCCTGCCCGAGGACAACGCCACCACCCTCGCCTCCTTCAAGGCGGGCATGATCGCCGGCGCCTGGGTGCCCGAGCCCTGGGTGGCGCGCCTGATCGGCGAGGCCGGGGGACGGGTCCTGGTCGACGAGCGGAGCCTGTGGCCCGACGGCCGGTTCTCCACCACCGTGCTGGTGGTCAACGGCGCCTTCCTCTCCGGCCACCCGGACCTGGTCACCGACCTCTTGCGGGGCCAGGTCGCCACCGACACCTTCCTCACCACCTCGCCCGCCCGCGCCCGGTCCGACGCCGCCGCCGCCCTGACCTCCCTCACCGGCCGGCCCCTCCGCGCCACCGAGCTGGCCGCGGCCTGGTCGGACCTGTCGTTCACCGACGACCCGGTGGCCTCGAGCATCGCCACCGACGTCCGACACGCCCGGTCGGTCGGCTTCCCTTCCGGACCGATCGCCGGCCTCTACGACCTGCAGCCGCTGAACGCCATCCTGGCGGCGTCCGGCGCCTCCCCGGTGGCACCGTCGTGAGCCTGCCGGAGCCCGTGCCGTCCCGCGTGCCTCCGACGGACCGCCCGTCCCGGACCCCGGCCCCCGGCGTGCACCTGGACGGGGTCGGGCGTCGGTTCGGCAGTGGGGACACCGGGGTCAACGCCCTGGCCGACATCTCGCTGACGGTGGCCCCGGGCGAGTTCGTCTGCCTGGTGGGAGCTTCGGGCTGCGGCAAGTCGACGCTCCTCGCCCTGGTGGCCGGCCTCGACCGTCCGACGGTGGGCACGGTGGAGGCCGGCGACGGACCGGTGTCCATGCTGTTTCAGGAGCCCGCCCTCTTCCCGTGGCTGACGGTGGCCGCCAACGTCGAGCTGCCACTGCGGCTGCGGGGGGTGGGTGCCGTCGAACGACGGGCGGTCGCCGCGGACCTGCTCGAGCGGGTCCGCCTCGGAGGCTCCGGGCACAAGCGTCCCCACGAGCTGTCCGGCGGCATGCGCCAACGGGTGGCCCTGGCCCGCGCCCTGGCCCAGGACGCCGGCCTGCTCCTGATGGACGAGCCCTTCGGCGCCCTGGATGCCATCACCCGCGACCTGCTCCACGACGAGCTCGAGCAGCTCTGGGCCGAGCGCGGCTTCACCGTGCTCTTCGTGACCCACAACGTGCGCGAGGCCGCCCGGCTGGGTGACCGCATCGTGCTCCTCACCAGCCGGCCCGGTCGGGTCGCCGCCTCCTACCCGGTGACCCTGGGCCGTCCCCGGCGCATCGACTCGCCCGAGATCGCGGACCTGGCCGCCACCGTCACCGACCAGCTCCGATCGGAGGTCCGTCGGCATGCTCGATGAGGCCGCCTCGCTCCCCGCACCGGCCGCCTCCGCCGCACCGGCCACCCGGGCGGCCGACGCATCCGGCCCGGGGCTGGACGCCGAGCTCGCCGGGCTCGACGCCCTCGACGCCCTCGGGACCCGGATCGGCACCCGGGTACCGTGGCCCCGCCGGGCCTGGCGGGCGACCTGGCCCAAACTGATCGCCGTCGGGCTCATCCTGGTGATCTGGGAGGGCGCGGTCCGAGCCCACTGGAAGCCGTTCATCCTCCAGACGCCCCGGACGGTGGCGGCCCAGCTGGGGGAGCTCCTCCGCACCGCGGTGTTCTGGAACGAGGCGTGGAACACGGCCCAGCGGGCACTGGTCGGCTATGCCCTCGCCGTGGTGATCGGGACGGCGGTCGGTACCGCGGTGGCCCGGATCCCGATGCTGCGGGCCGGGATCGGCTCGCTCATCACCGGGATGCAGACCATGCCCTCGGTGCTGTGGTTCCCGTTGGCGTACATGGTGTTCGGCGACAGCTCGTCCGCCATCGTCCTCATGATGGTGCTGGGTGCCGCCCCGGCCGTCGCCAACGGCGTCATCTCCGGTATCGACCAGGTGCCACCGCTGCTGGTGCGCGCCGGTCGGGTGCTCGGGGCACGCGGGTGGTCCCTGCAACGCCGCGTGGTGCTGCCGGCCGCCGTCCCGACCGTGCTCGGCGGTCTCAAGCAGGCCTGGGCGTTCGCCTGGCACGCCCTGATGGCAGGAGAGTTCCTGATTCAGGTGGGTGGCCAGGTCGGTCTGGGCGGCCGGGCTGACAACGCCCTCACCCAGGGCTACTACGCCACGCTGGTGGCGCTGATGATCGTCATCGTGGTGATCGGGATCGTGGTGGACATGGGATTCGGCCGGCTCGACCGCGCCGTCCGCCGCCGGTTCGGGCTCCTCGACACCTCGCGCGGGTAGACCGATCGACGACGGAGGGGCGTGGCAGACTCGACCCCGTGTACATCTCCGCCAAGGTCGACTACGCCGTCCGCGCCATGTGCACCGTGGCCGCCGCCGGCGACCAGGCCATCACCGCGGAGACCCTGGCGTCGGCCCAGGGGTTGCCGCCGAAGTTCCTCGAGAGCATCCTGAACGACCTGCGGCGGGCCGGGCTGCTGCACAGCCAGCGCGGGGCGGACGGCGGCTACCGGCTGGCCCGCGCCGCCTCGGACATCACCGTAGCAGATGTCATCCGCCCGTTGGACGGCCCGCTGGCCGAGGTCCGGGGCCTGCGACCCGAGGTGGCCACCTACGAGGGGGCGGCCGAGCACCTCCAGCAGGTGTGGATCGCCGTCCGCTCGAGCCTCCGCTCGGTGCTCGAGACGGTCACGGTGGCCGACATCGTGGCCGGGACGCTCCCCCACTCGGTGGTGGAGCTCACCGAACAACCGGAGGCCTGGATCTCGCGCTGACCCGGCGCCCTACGCTGTCCCGCGTGGACCCGACGCCGAACCTCGCTTCCGACGCCACGCCGCCGGCCGGGCGGGCCCATCCGCCGGACTGGCTGGTGCTCACGCTGGTCTGCAGCGCCCAGTTCATGGTGGTGCTCGACATCTCCATCGTCAACGTGGCACTGCCGTCGATCCAGCGCAGCCTCGGCTTCACCGAGGCCAGCCTCCAGTGGGTCGTCACCGCCTACTCCCTCACCTTCGGGGGCCTGCTGCTGCTGGGCGGACGGCTCGCCGACCTCTTCGGGCGCCGCCGCATCTTCCTGATCGGGTTGGCCCTGTTCACCGCGGCCAGCCTGCTCGGTGGGTTCGCCCAGAACCAGACCACCCTCATCGCCGCCCGGGCCCTCCAGGGCGTGGGGGCGGCCATCCTGTCGCCGGCCACGCTGACCATCCTCACGGTGACCTTCACCGAGCACCGCTCCCGGGCCAAGGCGCTCGGGGTCTGGAGCGCGGTGGCGGCCGGCGGCGGGGCGGCCGGCGCGCTGTTCGGGGGCGTGCTCGTCCAGTACCTGTCGTGGCGGTGGATCCTCTTCGTCAACGTCCCGATCGGCATCGTGCTCTTCGTGCTGTCGCGCCGCTCCCTGGTGGAGTCGAGGGCGGACGGCCCCCGCAGCCGCCTGGACGTGGCCGGCTCGCTGACCGTCACCGCCGGGCTGATGGTGCTGGTCTACGCCATCGTCCACACCGACGTGGTGGCGTGGGGCTCGCCCTCCAACCTGGTGGCCCTGGCCATCGCCGCCGTCCTCCTCGGCTCCTTCGTCCTCATCGAGACGCGGCTGGCCACCCACCCGCTGGTGCCGCCGGGCATCTTCCACTCGCCGGGCGTGGTGGGGGCCAACCTGGCGATGTTCTGCTTCGGCGCCTCGATGTTCGCCATGTGGTTCTTCCTCACGCTCTACCTCCAAGAGGTGCTCCGGTACACCCCCCTGGTGACCGGGTTCACCTTCCTGCCGCAGACGGCGGCCATCGCGGTGGGCGCCACCATCAGCGGCCGGCTGTCGCCGAGGCTCGGTCCGCGCAACGTCCTCGTGGCCGGGGCCCTCCTGGCCGCCGCCGGGCTCTTCTGGCTGTCGTTCATCGAGCCGGGCGACACCTACTGGAACAGCGCCTTCGGCGGGGGGATCCTCTGCACCTTCGGGATGGGGCTGGCCTTCACCCCGATCGCCCTGTCGGCCATGGCCAGCGTGCGCCGCGAAGAGGCGGGCCTCGCCTCGGGGCTGGTGAACACCAGCCGCCAGATCGGGGCGTCGCTGGGCCTGGCCGTCCTCTCGACGGTCGCCGCCGACCGGGTGCAGCGCTCCCTGGCCGGCGCCGCCCACACCCCGGCGGCGGTGGCCGGCGCCCTCACCTCCGGGTACGCCCACGGGTTCCAGATCGCCGCGGCCATCGCCCTGGCCGGTGGCCTGTTCGCCCTCATCATCCCGTCCGACCGCCACCGGACGTCGACCGGCTCCGAACCGGCCGGCGGCATGGCCGTCGCCGTCGAATAGTCGGGGCCGACGGGCGCACCGGGATGCCCCTGGGGGCCGGCCTCAGTGGATGGGCTCGACCAGCAGGCTCTGGAGTGCCCTCCCGATGCGGCCCTCGCGGTCCCAGAGGACCGACGCCGCCACCCCGATACCCGGCGTCCCGAAGCGGGTCCGGGCGTCGAGACAGATCCACTCCCCCACCGGTGGCCGGACGACCGAGACGGTGAGGTCGGGATTGATGAAGACGTGGGTCTTGAAGTCGAGCTCGGCGGAGATGCCGTTGCCGAAGTCGGCGGCGGCCGCCGCCCGCTGGAAGGGCGACGGCGCCTCCCCGGCGACCACCGGGCAGCGGAGCCGGAACCACGCCGCCGAGGCCCCGAGCTGGTCGAATCGGCCGCGGACGAAGCGGATCTCCATGCCCTGGTTGTGGAAGGCGGGATAGCCGTCGAACGAGGCCGGGGTGACGATGCCCTGGTCGGGGGTCGGCGGGGCGTCCTCGTCGGCCACGGTGCTGGTGACCCGGTCCTCCTCGGGGTGCACGCGGATCCGGAGCGCCCGGGCCCAGGCGATCTCGACCCCGCCGGACTCGACCACGGCATCCACCAGCTGCACCTTCTTCCCCGGCCGGACCAGGAAGGCGGTGACCTGGAGCCGGGCCATGGGCACCGGCCGGAGGAGCTCCAGGGTCAGCCGGGTGAGCTGCTGGCCGCCCTCGGGTGAGCACCGCTCAACGGCGCGGGCCACCAGGGCGGCGACCGTTCCCCCGTGGAGGGCCTTGGGGGTCCACGGCCCCCGGGCCAGGTCGGTGGGGAGGAAGCTGCCGCCGTCGGGGACGAACAGGGCGGCATCCGGATCGTCGGTCGGGGCCGACCCCTCCGGCGGCACGGTGGCGGGCGCCGGGCCTCCCCGGGGCGACGGGATCGGATCGTCCTCGGCGTGGGCCATGGGCACGACGCTAGGGGTGCCGGCGTCGCGTGGCAACGATGCTCCTCCGGCCGGGCCGTGCGCACGCCGCCGATTCCCCGTCCGGGCCCGCCAGGTCCTAGCATCGGCGTCCGACAACCGGACGAACACCCAGGGGGACATCGTGGGCACAGGACAGGCAGCCATCGACATCGACGCATCGGCGGACGCCGTGTGGACGGTGATCGGCGACTTCGGAGGCATCGGCGACTGGATGCCCGGCATCGAGTCGTGCCGGGTCGAGGGCGAGGACCGCATCCTCGAGATGATGGGGATGACCATCACCGAGCGCCTGGTGTCCAAGGACGATGCCGGTCGGGTCCTGACCTACGCCATCACCGCCGGGGTGCCGGTCGAGCACCACCAGGGTGTCATCACCGTGGCGCCGGCCGGCGACGGCTCCCACGTGACCTGGGATGTCGAGGCCACGCCCGACGATATGGCCGCCCTCATGGCCGGGCTGTACCAGCAGGCCCTGGAGGCCCTCAAGACCCACGTCGGCGGCTGAGCGGACGGCGTCGGGCCGGGGCACGGACGTCGAGCACCGCAGCGGGCGACGGAGGCCACCGTGGCGCCGAGGTCCTTCACCCGGTCGGGTCGGTCACTGGCTCCGCCGGCGGTCGTCTGGCCCCTGGTGGCCGAGGCCGACCGGTGGAAGGAGTGGTCGTTCCTCGACCGGAGCGGGCTGGAGACCGAGGGGTCGCCGGTGCCCGACGGTGTCGGTGCCGTGCGGAGCTTCACCCGCTACGGCGTGGGATCGAGGGAGCAGGTGGTGGCCTGGGATCCGCCGAACCACCTCGGCTACACCATCCTGCAGGGGTTTCCGGTGCGCGACTACCGGGCCGACGTGGTGCTGGCCGCCCTCGCCGCCGGGGCGAGCGGCGCCACCGGTACCTCGGTGACCTGGTCGGTGCGGTTCGAGCCCCGGTACCCCGGCACCGGAGCCGCCACCGAGGCGGTCCTCCGATGGATCATCCAGGGGTTCGTCACCTCGCTGGTCCGCTACGCCGACCGGCAGTACGCCGCGGCGGACTGACCGGGCACCGGCCCGGCGGCCCGGGGCGCCCGCTGGCTACCGTGGGTCGGTGCGTACCGGCGTCGTCATCCTGCCCGACCTCGGCCTGCCGGGGGCGCTGGGGCGCTGGGTCGAGGCCGAGTCGCGCGGGTTCGGCTCCGCCTGGACGTACGACCACCTGTCCTGGCGCTCGCTGCGCGACGGCCCCTGGTTCGGCGCCCTCCCCCTGTTGGCCGCCGCGGCGACCGCCACGTCGACGATCCGGCTCGGCACCCTGGTCACCAGTCCCAACTTCCGGCATCCGGCCCTGCTGGCCAAGGACGTGATGACCCTCGACCACCTGAGCGGCGGTCGCTTCGACCTCGGCATCGGTGCCGGGGGCACGGGCTTCGATGCCGACGTCCTCGGGGGTCCGGCCCCCTCCCCGGCCGAGCGCGCCGACCGCTTCGGGGAGTTCGTCGCCGCCCTCGACGTGCTGCTGCGCCGCCCGGCGGCGTCGTTCACGGGCCGGCACTTCACCGTCCACGAGTCGCGGACGTACCCGGGGTGCGTCCAGCCGCCCCGGGTGCCGTTCACCGTGGCCGCCGCCGGACCCCGGACGATGGCGGTGGCCGCCGCCCACGGGCGGTCGTGGGTGACCTACGGTCCGTTCGCCGACGACGGCTCGGCCGAGGCCTGGTTCGCCGGGGTGGCCGACCAGGTCCGCTCGCTGGAGGCGGCCTGCGGGAGGATCGGCCGCGACCCCTCCACCATCGGAAGGCGGGTGCTGGTCGGCCTCGACGTCGGCTGGCCGGTGCGGTCGGTCGCCGCGTGGGACGCCTTCCGCGGTCGGTTGGGCGAGCTCGGCTGCACCGAGGTCGTGGTCCACTGGCCTCGGCCGGACGACCCGGCCCTCCCGGGCGTGCCACCCGACGTCTTCGACGAGATCAGCGACCGGCTGGGCTGACGGGCTGACGGGCTGACGGGCTGACGGGACGCCGGGTGCGCCCGCCACCCGGGGTGGTCATCCACCCTCGGGGTGGCGCTCCTCCATCTCCACGAGCTCGTCGAGCAGCTTCGGCCACGGCGAGTCGTCCCAGCCGTCCTCCTCACCGAGCTTGACGGCCACGTCGACCGCCGTCTCGACCTGCCGGATCCGGAAGTCCAGGATCGGGTGCCGCTCGGCACCCTGTGGCCCCACCACGCCGAACTCCAGGGCGGATCCCTCCTCGCGCCAGGCGTGCAGGCGCTCGCGCAGCTCGCTCCACCACGGGTGCGCCTGCTCCCGGTCGTCCGAGTGCTCGATGGCCCAGTCCACGCACCGCTTGGCCCGGTACGGATCGGCGGTCGAGGTGGTCCGGGCGACGGCGTCGGCATAGCCGTCCAACCTGGCCCGTTGCTCCGGCGGGAACGACTCCCGGGCGGAGTCCACGAAGACCTGGACGATCGGCGACGGCGAGAGGGTTGTGCTCATGCGCAACCCTACTGAGCCCGGGCACCGCCGTGTCGGGCGCTCAGTGGTCCGCTGTCAGCAGCCGGCGCGAGCGCTCCTCCACCTGCCGGCTGGCCTCGGGGATGTCCACCGTCAGGCACTGCCGGTCGGCCACCACCCGGCGGCCTCCCACCCACACGTCGGTCACCAGGCGGCTCGAGCCGGACCACACCAGGTGCTCCACCAGCTGGGCGTCGTCGTGGAGCGGCACGAACGCCGGGTCGTCGAGGTCCACCAGGATCATGTCGGCGGCGGAGCCGGCGGCCAGCCGGCCGAGGTCCGGGCGGCCCAGCGCCACCCCGGCGCCGCGGGTGGCCAGGTCGAGGGCGCCGGCGGCCGGCAGGGCGGCGGCGTCCCGGTCGTGGATGCGGGCCACCAGGGCGGCGAAGCGCATCTCCTCCCACATGTCGAGATCGTTGTTGGAGGCGGGCCCGTCGGTGCCCAGCCCGACCCTTATCCCCTCGCCGAGGAGCCGGGTGAGCGGGGCCACCCCCGACGCCAGTTTGGCGTTGCTCTGCGGGCAGTGGGCGACCGCCACGTCGTTGTCCCGGTAGAGCTCGATGTCGCGCTCCGACAGCCAGATGCTGTGGGCCGCCACCACCCGGCCCTCGAAGGCTCCCATGTCGGCGAGCGCCTCGGGCACCGAACGCCCGAACTCGCCCACGAACCGGGCCCCTTCCCCCTCGGTCTCCGCCACGTGGGTGTGGAACACCGCGTCGAGCTCCTGGGCGGCGGCGGCGATGTCGGCCACCACCTCGAGCGGCACGGTGTACGCGGCATGGGGCCCGAAACCGACCTCGATCAGGCCGGCGTCGCCGTTCCGGCGGGCGTGGAAGTCCCGGATCTCGTCGATGCGCCGGGTCCACCAGCGGTCGTCCTCGTCCTGGCCGGGCAGCCGGAGCACCCCGGGGGTGATCACCGAGCGCGAGCCGGCGGCGACCACCGCATCGGCCAGCGCATCCTCGTGAAAGTACATCTCCGACGTGGTGGTCACCCCGAACGACAGCAGCTCCCCGAGCGCCAGCGTCATGCCCCAGTAGACGTCCTCCGGGGTGAGCCGGGCCTCGCGGGGCCAGAGCACGTCGTTGAGCCACTCGAAGAGCGGGAGGTTCTCGCCGGAGCCGCGGAACAGCGTCATGGGCGAGTGGCAGTGCACGTTCACCAGGCCCGGCAGCACCAGGCCGCGCAGGCCCACCTCGGTCATCGGGGTCGGGGTCGGCTCCCCGCCGACGTGGGCGACCCTGCCATCGGCGACCTCCACGACGCCGGGACGGAAGACCGCACCGCTGCCGTCACACGGGACCACGGCGTCCGCCCGGTAGCGGACGGCCGCGGGGTCCCCGCCCCGGTTCACGGGCGCTCCGTCCGGGCGGCGGCCTCGGCCTCCTCGATTGCGGTGAGCTCCTCGATCCGGGCGACGTGCCGCCCCCCGTCGAACGGCGTCGCCAGGAACACGTCGGTGATGTCGTAGGCCAGCTCCACCGCCACCACCCGGGCCCCCATCGACAGCACGTTGGCATCGTTGTGCCGACGGGCCAGGCGGGCGGTGTACTCGTCATGGCAGAGGGCCGCCCGGGCGCCTCGGACCTTGTTGGCCGCGATGGCCTCGCCCTGGCCGCTCCCCCCGATGACGATGCCGAGATCGCCGTCGCCCCGCACCGTCCGCCGGGCCACGTCGGCGCAGATCGGCGGATAGTCCACCGGGTCGGTCGAGAAGGTGCCGATGTCGGTCACCTGGTGGCCGGCGCCCTCGAGGTGCTGGACGAGGGCGACCTTCAGCGGGAACCCGGCGTGGTCCGAGCCGATGATGAGGTGCATGGCGGTCACGCCTTCCACTCGAAGCGGTCCAACCGGTCGGGACGAACGTAGCCGGAGTCGGCGAACCAGCGGGCGGCCCGGGCCAGTGCCTCGCCGGCCGGTCGGGACGAGTAGCCCAGCTCCCGACGGGCCCGGCTGTCGTCGAACGACATGTGGGTGGTCGACATCCTGGCCGCCTCCAGGGGAATGGTGGGCTCGCGCCCCAGCAGCCGCCCCTCCACCACGTCGGACACCCAGGCGGCGGCGAGCGCCAGCGAGCCCGGGAACTGCCGCGTGGGCGCCGGCAGCCCGGTGGCCCCGGCGAGCAGGGCGAGCACCTCGCGCAGGTCGAGGTTCTCCCCGCCGAGGATGTAGCTCCGTCCGACCGCCCCGCGCTCGGCGGCCAGGACGTGGCCGTGGGCCACGTCCTCCACGTCGACGATGTTCAGGGTGGTGTCGACGTAGCCCGGAAAGCGGCCGTTGAGGAATTCGAGGACCGTCCGGCCGGTCGGCGTGGGCGTGCGGTCACGCGGGCCGACGGGCGTGGTCGGGAGTACCAGCACCACCGGAAGGCCCTCCGCCGCCGCCCGGAGCACCTCGTGCTCGGCCACGTACTTCGACTGCTTGTACAGGCCGAACAGGTGGTCGACCTCGGCGTGCGACGACTCGTCGACCGGCGACCCGGTGGTGGCGCCGCGCAGTCCCAGCGTGCCGACGGTCGAGGTGTAGACCACCCGTCCCACCTCGGCGTCGCGGGCTGCCCGCAGGATGTTGCGGGTGCCGCCCACGTTGACGTCGTAGAACGACGAGGGCTCGGGCGCCCAGAACCGGTAGAGGGCCGCCACGTGGAACACCGTCCGGGCGCCCTCGACGGCGGTGGCCACCCCGTCGGCGTCGCGGAGGTCGACTTCGATCCGCTCCACGTCGAGGCCGTCGAGGTTGGCGGTGTCACCGCCGGGCTCCACCAGGGCGACCGGCTGGGTCCGGCGGTCGAGCAGCTCCCGGACGACCGAGGAACCGATGAACCCGGCGGCCCCGGTCACCACCACCCGCTCCCCGGGGTCGATGGTGTAGGCACCGAGCTCGCTCCCGAGCGACTCCGAGGGGCGGGACACCGCGGGGTCGCTCACGACGGTGCGGCGGCCGGCTCGGCGCGACCCCGCCGCCGGAGGGTGTTCCGGGCCATGGCCGTCCCGACCTCCATCAGCAGGCGTGGGCTCCGCTCGGCGTCGCCGAGGACGTCGTCGAGGGCGTTCACGAACAGCTCGATCTCCCCGTCCCCGATGATGAGCGGGGGCAGCAGCTTGATGATGTTCACGTTGTCGGCGGCCACCTGGGTGAGGATCCGGTGGCGGTTGAACAGCGGCACGGTGATCAGCTGGGAGAACATCCCCTTCCGGGCCAGTTCGATCATGCGGTACCGGGCGCGCCCGTGCCCGGACGGGGGCCCGAACTCGAGGCCGATCATGAGGCCCAGGCCCCGCACCTCGTGGAGGAGCTCGTACTTCTCCACCAGCGGGGCGAGCGCGGCCAGGAACCGCTCACCGTTGCGTCGGCTCCGCTCGACGATGTCCTCGTCGTCGATCACCTGGAGGGTGGCCAGCCCGGCCACCATCGCCAGCTGGTTCCTCGAGAAGGTCGACGAGTGCACCACCGCCCGGTCGAGGGAGCTGTACACCGCGTCGAAGATCCGGGCCGAGGTCAGCAGGGCGCCGACCGGGACGTAGCCGCCGGAGAGGGCCTTGGACAGGGTGATGATGTCGGGACGGATCCCCCAGTGCTCGTGGCAGTGGAAGCGACCGGTGCGGCCGAGTCCGGTCTGGACCTCGTCGATCACCAGCAGCGTGCCATGCTCGTGGCACAGGGCCTCGACCCCCCGCCAGTAGGACTCGGGTGCCATGTAGACGCCCTTGCCCTGGATGGGCTCCGCCACGAAGGCGGCCACGTCGCCACGACGGAGCTCGCGGGCCAGGGCGTCGAGGTCGCCGAAGGGCACCTCCTCGCACCGGGGCAGGAGCGGGCCGAAGCCCTTCCGGAACTCCTTGCCCCCGTTGAGCGACAGGGCGCCGTTGGTGAGGCCGTGGAAGGCGTGGCTGCAGTAGACGATGCGCGAACGCTTGGTGGCGGCCCGGGCGAACTTGATGGCGGCCTCCACCGTCTCGGCTCCGGAGTTGGTGAAGCACACCTGCTCGATACCCGGATGCGCCCTCGCCACCAGCGCCTCGGCGAGGAGCCCCGAGAGCACCGCGCAGTCGAGCTGGACCAGGTTGGGGAGGTCGGCGTCGAGTGCCTGGTGGAGGGCGTCCTTGAGCACCGGGTGGCTCCGACCCAGGGCGTAGACACCGAAGCCGGACAGGAAGTCGAGGTAGCGGTCGCCCTTGTCGTCGGTCAGGTAAGCACCCTCGCCCCGGACGTAGTTCCGGTCGAACCCGATGGTCTGGAGCACCTTGACCAGCTGCGGGTTGAGGTACTGGGAGTGGAGCTCGAACTGCTCGCCACCGTGGGCGGCCAGGAGCCCGGAAAGGTCAAACGCCATGTCGCCCCTCTCTCTCCGCGTCGATCGCCCCGCCCGTCGGTGGTCAGTGGGGACAGCGTATCGGCCGTCCCGCGCTCACAGTCCGGTGGCCACCGCCGCCCGACGCTTCGTACGTACGGACGGGAGCCGGGGCATCCCGTCAGCGCGGCGGGGGGTCGGCGGTGCGGTGCGGCGGTGACCCCTCGCCGGCATCCTCTGTCTCGCTTCCGGAGACGCGGCCGGAGACGCTGCCGGAGACGCCGGCCGGCTCGGTGTCCATCTGGCGGCCGCGCTCGAGGCCCACGAACGCCACCGCCGCGGCGACGAGCATGATGCCCGCCATGATGAAGAGCACCGTCCGGGTGGCGTAGGCGAAGTCGAGCCTGGCGGCGTGGGTCACCTTGGCCACCAGCGCCCCGCCGGATCCGTTCGTCCGGGGTGCCGATCCGCCCCTCGACTCCGAGATCGAGCCGGCCAGCGACCGGGCGGTCGAGGACGGGAGTCCGAGGGACTGCAGCGAGGTGGTGAGCCGGCTCCGCTCCTGGGTGATGAGGATGGTGCCCAGCACGGCGAGACCGAGGCTCCCGGCGTAGTTCCGCACCGTCTGGGTGATGCCGGTGGCCTCGCCGTAGGACAGGCGCGAGGCGCGGTTGACGGCGTCGGTGTTGGCGGGTCCGAGCATCAGGCCCATCCCGGCGCCGGCGATGACGATGTCCCACTGCTGGGTGTGGAAGCTGAGGTGCACCACCTGACCGGCCCAGAGGAAGAAGCCGACCGCTCCGATGACGCATCCGAGGACCACCGGGCGCTTGGCCCCGATCCGGTCGAGCATCCGGCCGCCGATCTGGGCGGCGACGGCGAACCCGATGAAGAAGTACAGGAGGTAGAGGCCGGCCTCGGACGCGGTGTCGCCCAGGGCGATCTGGGCGTACTCGCTCGAGAAGAAGAAGACCGAGATGAACACCAGCATGGTGATGAAGAGCACCAGGTTCTCGACGAAGAACGCCCGGACCCGAAAGATGGCCACCTGAATGAGTGGGTCGGTCTTGGTGCGCTCGAACCGGTAGAAGGTAAAGAGGACGGCGATGCCGCCGACGATGCACAGCCACGTCCCCGGGTTGTGCCAGCCCCACAGCGCCGACTGCTGGAACCCGAAGACGCTGAGCCCGACGCCCGCCGCGATCAGTACCGTCCCGGTCCAGTCGAGCGGGGCCCGCCGATGGGCGGTCACCGGCTTGGAGACGGCGATGAGGACGAGGGCGACGATGGCCACCGGGATGTTCACCCAGAAGATGGCGCGCCAGGTCCACTCCGTGAGATAGCCCCCGAGGATCGGGCCGATGGCCGTCAGCCCCCCGGCGATGCCGAAGAAGAAGGCCAGTGCCTTGCCCCGGGCCCGGAGCTCGAAGGTACCCACCACGATGGCCAGCGCCGCCGGGTACATGATCGCCCCGCCGGCCCCCTGGACGACCCGGAAGGTGACGATCCACGCCTCGGCGTAGGTCCCCTTGGGGGACAGTCCGCACATGGCCGAGGCCAGAGCGAACACCACCACACCGATCACCACCATCTTCCGGTGCCCGACGATGTCGGAGAGCCGTCCGCCGAAGGCGAAGAGGGCGGCGAGTGACAGCAGGTATGCGTTGACCATCCACTGCACCCCGGTGGCCGACAGACCGAGCTCGCGCTGGACCTGGGGGACGGCGATCGACACGATCGTCTGGTCGATGAAGGTCATCGCGACCGCGAAGATCATGGCCGTGAGCACGAGATTGTTGTGTCGCGTGGTGTTGTTCATCTCCCACCTCTGATCGCCGTGCGCGTGTGTCGCTCAGGCGAACAGTAACGGTGACGGATCCTTCAGGTGGGTATCCGGACCCGACGGGGATGCCCCCCTCACTCCCGCCGGCGCTGGTTCCGGAGCCGGTTGTGGAAGGGGCACAGCATCCGGCCGTTCTCCTGGACGGTGGGCCCGCCCTTGGCGAACTCCCGGATGTGGTCGGCCTGGCAGCGCTCGTA
>Ga0209012_1000741_pt1 | contig 41123 bp, 42 predicted proteins | sample RS3BMetagenome_FD_184735 | JGI IMG/M metagenome (GOLD analysis project Ga0209012, IMG submission 184735) | Ferric oxide microbial mat and aquatic microbial communities from Rainbow Spring, Yellowstone National Park, USA - RS3B (SPAdes) (version 3) ...
ACGCGACGTGTTGGCCGCAGCAGAAGAAGGAGCCAAAAAAACACACATAATGTTCAAATCCAACGTGAACCCCTTGGTCCTCAAAAAATACTTGGGTTTCTGCCACCAAAAAGGGCTTCTGCGAACACAGGAGAACATCTACTATTTAACCCCGAAGGGAAGAGAGTTCCTAGCCCACCTCAGAGACGTGGTACAACTCAAAAACAGCCTCAGCCAAATCGAAGCAACCGCCCGACAACTAATAACCACACAAGAAAACGTTTCGGGAAAAGCTCCTCTCGACCCCATTCAATTGGCGCTAAGCCGAAACCGAATTTTTCCACCTTCTACAACTCAGCTTTAAAAAACGCTTTCTGAATGCTTTTGGTCGATTAAAAGGTCTGGATTACGGAGTGGGCTAAGCAGTACCCGATATAGATCAAACTGAATGCTTGCAGCGGTACTTATTGGTGAATCAAAGAGGTCGTTTCTTGTACTCCCCTGTAACCAAGTTCCGTTGTATGATGCACCCATTCTTCTTTTTCTATCATTTTGTTCGAACTAGTGTAAAGAAACTTGTCCAAGCCGGCTTCCTGAATGTGGGTCCACTTAAAAAAGTTTCTCGGTGGCTCAAGACCATTCCTTTCGATCATCCCATCAACTTTTCTCATCAGTTCGACCCCTCCTTTCAGGAAACCAGTATACGGCGCTGCGACCACTCTTTCAAACATCTTTCTTGATTCATCATAATTCATCATTCGCAGTAGACCTGGCACCACGCATCTAACACCCGCATCGCAAAGAGTTTTCATTAGCTGCTCAAGGTCGACCAACATCAGCTGAGGTATGACCGGGGCAAGCGAAACCCATGTGGGTACACCTTGGTCACTTATTTTTCTTAGGCATTCTATTCTTTTCTCCAATGAAGCGACGCCGGGTTCGTAGACCCTGCTGGGAACAGTGGATATAGAAAAACCCACTCTTATCCATTCAAATCTTTTGAGCAGGTCTAGGTCTCTTAGCACAAGTTGTGACCTGGTCAAAATAAGAACTGGGAAGCCGTGGCTCAACAAAATTTCAAGGCACTTCCTAGTTATCTTATAACGGGCTTCTACCGACTGGTAAGGGTCCGTTGCACTGCTCAGAAAAACTACGTTTTTGTCAACTTTGAACAACTCTTTGTTCAAGACTTGTGGCGCGTTCATCTTTACGTCTACAAATGACCCCCAAGACCTCTCATCGTGGATAAGAGAAGGCACATAGCAGTAGGAGCATCCGTGGGTGCATCCCCTATAAAAGTTGGCTGTGTACTCCCATGCCCCATTTAGTTGGAGCCTGTGCAACACGGTCTTACACTGAACCTCTTTGATGAGAATCCTCTGTGTCAAATTGTGCCTTTAACATCAGTGCAACAGGACTAATAAAGACAAAAAACGTTTCTACCGGCACCCTTATTTTTGAAAACATCGAGCGGGGACGGCGTTGCAGCGGTCGTGGCATCTTGTCACTGTTGAGGTCGCTGGTGCCCCGGTTTACTTGACACAGCTTGTATTGCGGCAGGCAAAAGTTCCATTACTGGAAGCTGTATAGGTTGCTTGGCTTTTAGTATCATCTTAATTTCCTAGCAGCAGCGGCCACGATTTTGGCCAGCCGGATTGGCTCTGGGAATTTACCCTGGAGCGTAAAGAGATTTAGAACGGCAAACGTGTCTTCTAGGCTTATCGAGACCCGTCTTACAAAGATGGTTTTACAAGTTTTCAGTTTTATTGGTTCCCTTGATTGCAGTTTGCCGTAAAGGTGCAGTTTTGCTTTGGAAGATTCGTTAAAACTTCTTTTCAACGCCTCTTCTAGTCCACGGGATCCCTTGTAGGTGAGACACAGAACAGGCTTGGAGCATTCGAAACTCAGTCTTTCTAGGTCCACAATGTTATAGTGACTCAGGACGGCGCCAGAAAGCATAATCAGGTTGATGTCGTTTCTTTTCAATGAATCATAGAGCTCTATAATTGACTCCGTCGCGTCGTAACCTCCTACACTGGTCGCACCCAGCGCAACTCCATCCACAACTAGGTCTCCGCGCATCACCACACCCGCCAAAAGACTTTTTTCATCGACTCTCGGATCAAATGATTCGGCCACTCCAAGAGCTCTGATTCCCCGTTTGAACGCGTGAATTTTCTGCATCGCATCTTTAATCGTTGGTGAACTGCAAAACTTTTTCCCTTTTATACGAATACAGACGCTGGACACAAATCGAAGGTTGAATTGTATATATTTGCACTCAGATAAAATAACCTTCAAATACCCCTCTGCGCAAGCGTTTCGTATGACTTCTATGAAAACTGAGGAGCCCAGTGTTCAGACGCGGTTGCCCTACCTCCGCTCTGCGGGAGCATTCCTTTTTGCAAGTGGAACCATCTTCTTTATTTTTAATACAGTTGCGGAGTCGGTCTACCCCGGCTACAGTGTAAGAACTAATGCTCTAAGCGATTTGGGAGCGATTGGTGAACCCACCACTTTGCTGTGGGACGGCCAACTCTTTATAACAGGCTTGCTGGCCCTTATCGGAATTTACTTGTTTCTCAAAAGCCCACTGGTCACAAAAGCTACTGGCAAAGTTGTCCGCGCGGTCTATTTGCTTCCACCAGTTGGAACAATAGTGGTGTCGCTTGTCCCAGAGAACACTATTCTATTGATCCATACGCTTGCGGCTTTTACAATCTTTTTGTTTGGCGGAGTTTCAGCAATTTATACCTATAGGTTTACGAAGGCACCTTTCAAATACTTCTCTGTTGTCTTGGGTGTTATCGCACTGGCCTTCACCCCGTTTTTGTCACACCCTGTTTATTTTGGCTTCGGAGGCGCGGAGAGACTCGTGGTGTATCCTCTCATCGTCTGGGACACCACGCTTGGTAGTTACTTAATGGGGTACTCGGTTGCCACTTAATGTGGTAAATTGAACAGACCAGATAAATAACACGTTTTAGGAGTCTTAGACACATTGCTTTATCTTTGGGTTGCGTAAGCCTAGCTGGGCGCCATCACACGAAGGCCTTGCGGCCAGCTTCATTACGCTGAATCACCGATGGTGTACCGGCTTGAGTTGAGTCCACGCAGTGGATATTTGCGTTTTCTTCGTTTTTATCCATGAAGCTTAACAAGGCTGCCATTTAAACGTGTTTGGGGCACAGCCCCAGCGCTTAAAATGGTCTTCGACGAGTATCAACGCAACATCTTGGCGAACCGTGGATAGTGGCACAAGCATGGGTCCATGAACGGCCTGTCACGCAGAAACACAGTTTAAAAACAAAGAGTTGTTGTGGGACGGCCAATTCGAATCACTGAGCTACTTGTATGCCTTTTAACAGAGTATAGGTAAAAGCTAAGATTGCGACGGCGACTATGTCCGTAATCGCGTAGCCCGCGTAAAGCGCGAAGAACCCCGATATAAATGAACCCAGAAACACTCCTATACCCGACAGTGCGCTCACGACACCCAGCATTCCTCCTTGATGGCCTTTGGGTAGTGACCTAAACACCATTGAGGTTGTTGCCACATAGAACAGTGAGTAGGCGTATCCAGCGGCTAGCGCATAGCTAAACGCAGAGGCAACCGCCAAGTAAACAGAAGTCAGAAAATACGCAGACGCGGCCATTGCTGAGTACCCAGCTATCCTGTACCCCAATCCTTTGAGAGCTGTTGGTCGCTCACCTTCCTCCGACACGTTTTTGCCGACCCTGCGCATTGCAATCGTCTGAATTGCCATAGCAAAAATGTTAACTGCGAAGACGAGGTTTTCGGGAATACGACCCCTGATAAGGGAGGGATTAAAAGAGGTGTTGAAAACGCCGCTTGCAAGATTGAAGGTGAAGAGGCACAAGTAAAGCAGAGGCGTCTGTCTAGTAAAGGCATTTCGAAGCATTTTGTAGAACTTTTTAAAATCGTTTTTGCTTGGTAGACGTAGGAAGAAAGTGGGAGTGGCTAGGAAACGGTTTATGAAGGGTGTTCTGTGCATCACCATGGCTTCTCTCTCCAGCGGAATCCTCTCGACACCTTTCAGAGAAAAAAACGCCATTACAGCTGAAGCCGCCGAAAAAGGAACCAAAAGCAGAATAAGCGTTTTTACAGGGAGATAAGTGGTCCACAACGTACTGGCTACCAGCGCCGACACTGTTCCCAAGCTTCCCAGATATGTAAAGAAGCCAAACACGGAGGGCCACTCCTCTCTGTGCCAAAGCTGCATGATCAATATGTTGGCAGCTGGCCCACTTGCTGCTTGGAAAAAATTCAACAGTATGTAGGCCGAAGCCATAACCGCGACATTATGAGACAAATACATTAGTGATAGAAACGTAGCTGTGCCGGCGTACGAAGTAACCAGAAAGATTGAGCGCTTTAACCCTCTGTCCATTAGACCACCCCAAATAATTGAGGCCAGCACCGTTGCAAAAGAGGCACCAGACACTATAAGTCCATATTCAACCACTGTTCCCTGTTTGAGTATGACTAGGGCCAGAAAAATGCTCAGGGGCCCCACCGCAAACGAGTTTGGAAAAGATGAGTAGAGCCAGAACCTTCCAGTGGTCAACGTTTTGCTCAAATTTGATTCGCCCAGGGAATCCGCTTAGCCACAAAACGAAGCCTTTTGGGCTCATAAGAGTTATGGTGTGACCGCCCAAAGCTGTCAGGAACATTGCTCAGAGCCTCTTCGAAGCACCTCTTAGTGTTCAATCGCTCAAACCGCGAATGCAGCCGACAAAAACTTGGAAAAGTATCGTGAGTAACTGATTTGGAAAAGCGAACCAAAAATTTCGCGTTTCATTCGAGCAACCAGCGGCATTCAGGCGAAACTGTGCCCCAGACCAATATGCGAATGTCTGAGTTGTGCGATGACCCAGAATTATGTGAACAAAAGTTTCTCCCTTTTTCTCTTCAACGAGAACAGCTGAATGTTGTGCCTAGAAGCGCCGTCACAGAAAAGCTGTGCCACTGTTTCGCCTATCACGCTGCAAAATTTGAAGCCGTGACCCGAACAGCAAGACACCACTAGTACCTGTGGGTGGCTAGGGTGGAAATCCAAGACGAAGTGTCCGTCCGAGGTATTGGTGAACAGACAAGTCTCCAAAGCCAAAGTGGCTGTTTTGGTTAAGCCAAAGTTGCGTTCTATGAATCCTCTAAGAAAGCCTTCATCGGCTGACTTCGGTCTTCGTTCAAAGTCATCTGGGTCAACCACTTCCCGTCTGTGGTGCATAACGCCGAGCTTGAAGCCGGGTAACCCACTGATGGGAAAACCGTATCCAACGGATTTGTCCCCTCTATCTTCCGAAAGTATCCAGACGGGTAACCGGCCCATTTGAAAAGCTTCGGGGTTCTCGGATCTGAACCATCCGACGACCTGTCGCTCGACCTTCAGAGGTGTTCCCACTTCTCCAAGGATCTTTGTGGTCCAAGCACCAGCACTCACCACGAGTTTTCTTGCCTTGTAAGTGGAGCGGTCGGTGACCACTTCCACTTTGTCCCCGACTGCGCTCCACGATTCGACCTTCTCCCGCGCGTGAATCTCCGCTCCTGCCTGTAAGGCTTCCTTCACATAGGCATTCACACACAGTTCTGGCCGAAGGAAACCCGCGTCAAACTGATAAACCGCCATCATATCTTCGCGGATTTTGAAAGCTGGGAAACGCGTCATAACCTGTTCCGCGTCCAGTATTTCGTGCTTTAACCGGTATAGCTCAGCGGATTTTACACATCCATTGAACACCTGCGAGTCGGGAAAGCCTATACTCAAACAGCCCGTAAGGGTCAGCAATTTTTCACCCGTTCGCTGTTCCAAATCCAGCCAGAGTTTATGGGCGCGTTTCAGCATCTCAACATAGGCTGGGTCTTCATGGTAGGCCACTCTGAATATCCTTGTTTCCCCGTGTGAGCTGCCCATATTGTGGCACAGATTAAATTGCTCCAAACCCAGCACGCTGAATCCACTCTTTGCCAAATGGTATACTATTGAGCTCCCGCTTCCACCCAAACCAACAACTATTATATCGTAGACACGCGAGTCGTTCAACTTGAAACAGAGTGTTAAACGCGGAGTTCTTATTATAGTAATTTGTCTTTGTACGTGTCACACACCAAATTATGGTGGTTTGATTAGAACTAATATTTGCCCTTCGCGTTTAACCAGCGTGTCGAACGCGAGTGTTTCAAAGGCAGATGTGTTAAAAAGATACAGGGTGATAGCCGTTGTGGGGGCTTCCAAGAACCCTGAAAAAGAAGCCCACGCTGTGCCCGCCTATTTAAAGCTGCACGGATACACGATAATACCCATTAACCCTACATCTCAGGAGGTACTGGGCGAAAAAGCCTACGGAAGCCTTCTGGACATTCCGCCGCAGCTCGCTAAACAGGTCGACGTTGTAGAAGTTTTCAGGCCCAGCGAGGAATTGCCGGAGGTGGCCAAGCAAACCGCGGAATTCAAACGTAGACACGGTAGACCATTTGTTTTTTGGGCTCAGTTGGGGTTGGAAAACGAGGAAGCAAAGAAGATACTCGCGGAGAGCGGGATAGCCTATGTTATGAACGCGTGCATGCGCATAGAACACCAAAAAAGTGTTTTGAACTTGTGAAGGGGCAACCCACCTCTTGGTTCGGGCGTCACTCCAGCTCCCGTGTCTCCTTCTGACCCAGGTTTTTGAATTTGAGCGTCCACACAATGCTTGGCAAAGTGAGAATTTCGATGACCGGCGGAGTGTTTGGGTCTGTTCCCAGCCCAGTAAGAGTGCCTCCGAGACCCAACCCGAACCACCAGATGAACAGTAGCAAAGCTGTCTCCATAGCGAAGGGCCACTTCCTAGTTTTGAACACATAAAGCGTTAAGGCTACAAAGGTGATTGTGGCCACTTCCAACGAGTTGCTAAGAAGCGGATGCGACGCCGTATAGGATTCGACAGGCAAAACGGTGAGGGCCAGTCGGGCTGGTAGATTGTCGAGGTCAGCGGCATAGATTGACGCCTGACCAAAAGTGGTCCACATTAGAGGCGCTGCTTGAACCGCGGCGGCGATCGCGAAGAGTATGGTTGGGCCGTCTCTTACAACAGAAATCTTTGCGAACATACTCCACCTCCGCGGTGGGAGAAGGGCCACAATCGCCGCCCAAGCGTACAGCAGGGCTGCCCCCGGAAATCCGTTGATGATGCTCGGCGTACCAGGAAAAACTCCGCCACCCATGGTCGCGGTAAATATGCCTCCCAAGCCTTCACCGAAGACCCATAGGAAGAGGCTCCAAGGAATAGAGGCAGCCAACACGTATCTTCGAGTTTTTATCGAACCTTTGAGAAGCATCACTCCGATGGCGAGTTGGACCAAAGCGAACAACCAGTTCCACAGGAAAATGTGTGGAATAATCAGTGTTCTTAGAACATTCAAAGAAAACCGGTATAACGGCGCTGGGAGTCCCATTATGGCGTTGCCTACAACATCGACCGCGAAGCTTTGAGTGAACATGGAGGGCTGCAGCTGCAGCAATCCGTCAAGAACCCAAAGGATTCCCAATCCGTACACGATGAGCCTCTTAGAGGTGTTCACGATCTGCTCTTCGAGCTGCGAATCGGTGAGCACTTCGGCGGTCTCACTGACTTTCCTGTTTACAGTCAACAATTTCGAATCACCCGCAAACCGTGAGCACGAAGCGCTTGACGATTCTAAGCTAGGGGTTATACACTGTCAGCGAACCGCTCATCCATCCCGGAGCACTCATGGGTCCAGCCCATCCACTCGGTCCGAAGCCGCAGGGGTCCATGCAGTGCCAGCTGAACACTCCGGTCTGATTGACGTAGAACTCGGCTACTTCGGTTGATTCTCCGGCTGAAGGAATGTTTATGCCAAGTTGCGGCACCGTGAAAGTGTGTGAAACTTCCGTATTCGGATTGATCCAGCTAAGCTTGGTTGCGCCAGCCAAAGACTGGTTGATGAAGACGCTGCTACCGTTTACGAGATAAGCAGAACCGTTTAGCAGATACACTTGGTTTCCGATTGTGCCTGACACCTGTGCGAACTGCGCTGGCAGCGGTGAAGGCGAATCATAGTCTATTATGGTGAGCACGATGAGTGTGTGAGCGGGGATTGATATGTTGGCCGCTGAGCGTAGCCCATTCGGAGTCAGCACCCAGTATCTGGGAGCCGTAGTGGTCGAGTTCCAAGCGTTGTTGGGGGTTATCACCAAGGTCAGCGAAAACGGTGTGTTGGAGCCTGACTGCTTGGCGGGCGCACTGACAGCACCCGTGGAAGCAATTGTCACGCCGACCAGTAGGCCAGCTATAACCGCCAATAGAACCCAAGCACCTATGAGCACGTAGTCTCTGTGACCAGTTTCTCTTGCATTCAAAGAATTTGGGTGAACCGAATTAACCATCATCTTTTCTCACATCTTGATAAAGACGTGGGTCGATTAATACCGGCGTGTTAAAGCTTGTACAGTTGTGTATAAAACAACATTGGTTCTGACTTCGATTCCGCTTTGGCTACCTTCATTGACGCTTCCAGAATAAACGAGGTGTGACGCATAATTTATGTGTGAGTCGTGTTCGCGTCATGTAACATCTCGTTCGTGTAAACCCGGTCAACGGTCAAAAGTGCGGCCAGATGATTCGGCGTAGAATCCTTTTCAGATATGGCCACGCCTTTGACGCAAAGTAGGCTTCGCAGAGAGCTCCAATGTACACAACTACTAGTAACCAAACTGGGACAACCTGTGCTCTAAGCGGTAAAAAGGTTTCCGCTGTAAAGGTGAAAAGAAACATAAATGTGTCCGCCAAAAGAATTTTTCGCAGAAGGCTCAAAGTGTTGCACCAACGGTTACAAACAAGGAGCGGTCGCCGACCCAACACCTCTTTCGGTTTTCTTGTGACTTCTCAGAATAAAACTGGGACCAGTTTGCAGCATTCAAAGGAAGCTTATTTTTCAATGCGCCTTCTCCAATGATTTACCACTTACCGGTTTGATTTATATCAAAATGAAACTATTTTGACTGATTTTATATCGCAAACTTTTACGTGGTAACACTCAACAGTTGTACTTGGTATGCGTCCCTTGAATCCTGAAAGCGGGTGCTTATTAAGGTGACACGTAGGTTCTATTTTAAAGGAGGCTTCAGCCGTTGGGGAATTATAAGGGATACTCGGATCCGTCGTTGGTGGTGGATGTGGACACCGCCTCAAAAATGCTTGGTCGTAAGAACGCAGTGTTTGTGGACACCCGTAACTACTGGAAATATACGAAGGCGCACATTCCAAACGCGTTCAACTTGGAGCTCTACGCGTTCCACTGGGTTGACACTTCTCAGAAAAGCCTGAGCTTGTTCGCCGAGCAAATGACCACCCTTTTCTCCACGATAGGCGTGGACGAAAACAAACAGGTAATCTTCTATCAGAACAACAGTGGATACGACGCCGCCCGAGGCGTATGGCTTCTGCACTTTTTGGGCCAGAAAAACGCGAAACTGTTGGACGGAGGCTTCAACCTTTGGAAGAGAAGAGGCTTCCCTGTATCCACCAAGGACCCCGACCAGTTCTCTCCCAGCCTATTTAAAGCCAAGCTGGACAACAACGTCATTGCCACGCGAGACTTTGTCTTGGCTATGCTTAACCGCAAAAGGGAAAAAGGTGTTTGGGACAAACTCAGAATTTTGGACGTCCGAAAAAAAGGGGAGTATAAAGGCTATTATAGGCGAGCCCTGAGAGTTGGCCATATACCATCCGCCGTAAACGTAGAGTGGAAACTCACACTCAGAAAAGACGGAACCTTAAAGACGGCGGTTGGGCTTAGACAATTATACGCAAAACTAAACTTGGATGTCAACGACGAAATAGTCACCTATTGTCAGAGCGGCTACCGAGCAGCGCATTCTTGGCTAGTCCTAAGGCTTCTGGGATACAAATGGGTCAGGAACTATTTGGGCTCTTGGTACGAGTGGGGTAATCACCCTGATAGCCCAGTAACCATGGCTTAACACTTTACCTCTTGGAGAGCTATCAACCAGCGCAAACTGGCCGCCGCCGGCACCAAATACCTTGGAAACACGAACCAAAATAGCCGAGTCATACCTTCACCCCTTTTCCAAAGTTCAGAAGTTAGTCTATTTTTAACGATTCAACAAAACAGTAGCTGCACCCCGAGAAATCCAAGCTATAAGAGTACTACCTTTGACGACTTGAACCGGAGTTTTGGTTATTCGCTGTTTGCATCGGAAAGCGCTTGGTGTTTTTTTGCCTCGTAGCTCTCGGTTTGAATCCTAATGGAACCCTCGGGTAGCTTGGTGATATTTCCCAGCAAGCGTGAAAGTACATACACCTGCGCTATCCTTTCCACTAGCTGCGCGTTGCGAAAGGCTTGGTCCAAGTCTTCTCCGCAGGCCACTGCGCCGTGGTTTGCCAACAGCGCCGCGTTGCGGTTTCCAAGCGCTGCTACCACGTTGGCTCCCAGCCCTTCGGTTCCGGACATGCCATACTTGGCTGTTCTGATTTCCCCTCCGAGATAAGGAATTTGTTCTTCGAGGAACGGAGGAACCATTTCGTGTTGTACGGAAACAGCGGTGGCGTATGGTGAATGTGTGTGCACTATGGCACAAACATCTCTTCTGGCCCTGTAGATGGCTAGGTGCATCGGTGTCTCCTTAGAGGGTTTCAGTCCGCCTTGAACAACTTCACCGTTGAGTCCAAGTATGACAAGGTCAGCGGCCACCATTTCTTCATATGGTATTCCTGACGGCGTGATCAGCACTCCTACATCGCCCGACAGTCTGACGCTTACATTTCCCTGCTTCGCGACCACCAACCCGTGTTCGACCATTTTACGGCAAATCATAAGAACCCTTTCTCTGAATGTGTCGAACGAAAGACTCAACTTTTCCCAAGCAAACCTCGTACCACATATTTATATAGTAATCTCGCAACACGTCTTGCAAAACTTGATATTCACTCTAAGACCAATTTGAACCCTGTCAAACGCTGTTTGGTTGGCTGAGTGTTCAAAGTTGTCTGCGCACAAAAGTGCCAATCGTATTGAGTTCCACACTGCAGAAACGTTTCAACACTGATTGATGCGCACTATTATATGGCACGGTTTACGTTGAGAGTGGTCAGCAACACTCTTTTACCCTCATATAACATTGCTGCGACACACACAGATTCCGAACACACTTTTCAAACAAAAGAGTCACCCCCAAAATTGGGTGACAATGCGTACTGCACGGGTCTGGGGAGCCTTTCCTTTAGCGCGACTCAGATAACTCGATGATCCTTCTTATCTTGGGTTTTCGTTGCCGAACAGAATCGTGCGTATCAGTGTCACTTGGCGTATCTCATTTTGGTCGACTTTTGTCGGTCACGTTTACACTCTTGGTTCAAGCTTTTCTTCCCGTTATGTCCACCTGAGTACTCGTTTGTCTCAGCACTGGTTAACCGATTTGTTTTTCCTAAACACTAAGAACATAGTTTAAAACATTCTAATATTGAATACATATACATCAAGTTTATTAGAGGCACTTTGCTGAGTATACTATGACGATTCAAAAACTGAATTATGAAGTACGCAAATTTGTTTGGGTGATAAGCAATGAATAATGGAACCGCTATGGATGACTCAAAACAATCCGTGACCGACATAAGCAAAGACTCTTTCGATGAGTTAAAAGCGAGTCTGCGCGGACAACTGATTCTACCCTCGGACAACGGTTACGACGACGCTCGAAAGATTTGGAATGGTATGATTGACCGACGACCCAAAGCCATTATTCGTTGTGCTGGCGTTGCGGACGTTGTTCGTTCTGTGAAATTCGCCGAAAAATACGCTTTAGCGGTGGCGATTCGCAGCGGAGGACACAATGTTGCGGGAAACGGGGTGTGCGACGGGGGCATAGTAATGGATTTATCGCGTATGAAAGGGATACGCGCTGACCCCTGTAAGACGCACTGTCACAGTTGAGGCTAGGGCGACTTGGGGTGAAGTTGACGACGAGACACAGCTGTTTGGACTAGCCACTACGGGTGGACGCATCTCCTCCACCGGAATAACGGGTTTCACTCTTGGCGGAGGTCTCGGATGGCTTATGCGCAAGTAAGGATTGGCGTGTGACAACCTTTTATCGGTGGACGTTATCACAGCCGATGGCAGGCTTTTAAGGGCTTCCGCCGAGGAAAAGGCGGACCTCTTTTGGGGTGTGCGAGGCGGAGGCGGCAACTTTGAAGCTGTTACCTCGTTTGAATATACGCTTCACGCCGTGGGGCCCATGCTTGTGGCCGGCGTCATGTTTCATCACGGCTCCAAAACCAGAAAAATTCTGAAATTTTATTCTCAATACAGCCGCAGCGCACCCGACGAGTTGGGCTCACTTGCTATTCTGACCACTGCGCCTCCAGCACCCCCTTTTGCCCAAGTAGATCCACGGCGAACCCCATTGTTGGAATACTGTTGTGTTACGCAGGTCCCGTAGAAAAAGGATTGGAGGCCGTTGCCACGCTCAAGGATTTTGAGCCGCCGGCGGTTGACATGCTGGGCCAGATGCCTTATACAGCGTTTCAACGTTTGCCCGACCCGCTCAACCCTCCGGGTCCCATGAATTATTGGAAGGCGCATTACCTGAAAATCTTTGACGATGAGGCCATCGATTCAATCATAAACCATGCCGCAAATTTGCCGTCGCCTCTTTCGGAAATACACATTGAACACATGGGTGGCGCCGTCAAGCGCCTTTCGGAAGAAGAGACAGCCTTCGGTAACAGAGAAGCGGAGTTTGCGCTAAACATTGTGGGAAAATGGACGAACCCAGCGGAATCCGCAAAGAACACGGTGTGGGTGAGAGGCTTTTGGCAGTATATGGCACGCTTCTCCACGGGTGCAACATATGTGAACTATTTGAGCGACACACGCGAGGAGATGGTTAGAGCATCCTACTCAACCAAGTACCAAAAGCTAGTGAGTCTCAAACAAAAGTACGACCCAGCAAACCTGTTTCGATTCAACCACAACTTTGCTGTGTACAAATAGTTGGTTACAACAGATAAAAAATAAACAATACAAATGTTCCGCCAGCGTAGTAGATGCAACACCAACGGGTCAAGTTTTCCAACGAATACGAGGCACGACTTATAAATGACGTGTTTTAAATCTGTATTATTCGGTTCAAAAGTTATAATTAAATATAGCGTAGGCTCTGAGAAAATCTTTATTTTTGGTTTAAGAGTTTATCTTTGCTTATATACTTAGATTGCAATGATTTAAACATGCATACTAGTCGAAAAGCGGTATCAGTAGGCGTTGTGCTCTCCGTTATTGCCATTTTAATCGTCGCGGCGGCTGCGGGTGTCTATTTGAGCCTGAGCCACCGCTCGTCGCCTACAACCAGCGGCGCGTCAAGCTCAACTCAGGCTTCAAGCACTGTCTCGTCTACAGTACAAACTAGAACCACTTCGACTTCTGTTCAGCAGTCAACAACCAGCTTGTCTGAAACCACAACAACGAGCGCGACAGCTGTGGTGACAACCGCTACTGCAACAACCACAACGACGACAATTCCCCCTTCAACCACCAACACGCAAACTTCGTGTCCAACAAGCACCGCAACAACTCAAAAAACTAAGATACCCAACATAGACAGACTGTTTGGAAACTTCTCAAGCATGAGTGTCGAGTACAAATTCACCGAGACCAATTCCTCGGGTTCTCCCAACAGCGTGTCCATGAACTCTTCTTATATCGTCACGGGTCAGCCAACCATTAACTCGGTGCAGTACTACGTGGTCAGCGTCAACTCAACGATTGGGGGCTCCCCGCAACATTTAACCATCTGGTACCCACCCGATGGAAACGCTACTAAGGTGGAAGAGAACGGATACAACTTTACTGGTACCCAAGCAACAGACTTTGCCTTTGCGTACATGGCTTCCTTTTACGCGCTCATATCCTTCCAGACAACGCAGCTCAATGCACTTTTGGGTTCCAACCTTAAAGTTGTGAATCAAACATCTGTGAAGCTGGGCCCCACTCAAATGACGGTAACAACGTATGAGCCGCAGACACTGCCATTCAAAGTCAATTCTTGTTCGTTCTCAGCCACGCTCAACAGTCTAGTTTTGCAAGCGGGCACAGTGCCAGGTACAAGCTTCGACCTCTTAACCTACATTTACGAAAACGGTGTCTTCCAGTCGGCCAACATAACCTTCTTCTTCAAGGTGCTCTCCGTTCAGAAAGCGTAGCGTGCTCACAGCCCCGATCATATCTTTGGTTTAAAACGGGGTCCGTATATCGCCACCACCGATACGCACTTCGATAGTCGGATCACCAAAAGGTTACACAGCAGCGAATGACCCCATGCGTAATTACATTTTTGGCCCATTCGTCTTTATTGGATACTGATAACCAATTCTACTCGAATCAAGACGCGTGCAACTCAGAAATCATGCTACGCTACGTCATTGTAAGCTCAGTAAACCAATAGTCGTACTCAAGCTCCGCTTTTTCGTTGGCTGGGACTCAAACCGCGATGCTTTGCTTCTCTTCGAAACACATAGTGCGGTCTGACTACTACTTTGACACGCTTGGCTCGGTCAGCTCGAATCCCAAGGCATAAGTATTAAGGTCCAGTTTGAAAGCGAAGGGTGTGCAACATGACTACCAGACAGTTTTGCAGATTCAATAGGACGCTTAACCAATCCGTTTTGGGTACGCCAGAGGTTCCAGAGGGGGGTCTGTGCCTGTCGTGCTTCCTTGTTATAATCGAAGCGAATGACTCTAATAGGGTGCTTATGGGCCGCATAAATCCCGACGCCAACTGGGACCATATAGGGGCGCTGGATAAGAAAAGGGCGGAAATGTATAGTAAAGGATGGATGCTGCCTTCTTCGCACCTTATGTTGCTGGAGTCTCCGCAAGAAGCTTCGAAACGCGTCTTAAGGGAGCAGCTGGTAACAGAGCGGATTAAACCCACTGGTCCAATAGTCGTGTCGGAGACGTATGGACGTGTGCAGGGTCCGCCGTCGTCGGTTCACTGGGACATCCACTTTATCTTTAAAGCGTTCATGCATGAAGAAGAACTATCAAAGCCAACGGTTTGGACCGACCTCAGATTCGTGGATCTGGGTGAAACCACAAGGGGAGAGATCACGAGGTCCCACGATGACATACTGAAGTATGCAGGACTCAGCGTTTTGGACTAACCAAACCGAAGACTGGTCAAGGCGTGTTGTTGAACGCCAAGTTGAACCACGTTGAGAACAGACTGGTTCATTTGTACACGTCGCAGAAAAGACCAAGACCCGCTGAAACAATGAATTGAGTTTCAAAGGTATTAACCCGCGTTGACATTTTCGTAGCCCAACAACACAAAGCTCACCTCGAACACGCGTGAGACCCAAATCATGCGGTACGCAAATCAGTTCAATCAACAATGTGACAACCCCCATGCAATAATATAGTTGGCGTAGAAACCCTTTTTGCAACAATCAAATTTAAAACAAAGTCGTAACTGTGTTTACATATGGAAGTCTTTGAAACTATTCGAACCCGGCTAGAAACAAGAGAATTCGACCCGAAACCTGTTCCCTCTGACGTGAAAAGAGAAGTGCTGGAGGCCGCCCGTCTGTCTCCCAGCAGCATGAACACTCAGCACTGGCGCTTTATATTGGTGGACTCAAAAGAAGAACTCAATAAACTCTCAGAGCTGAGCACCACTGGTCAATGGGTAAAAAACGCGAATTTTGCGGTTGTTGTACTAACGGACCCCAAAGTTGCCGCGCACATGTTGGATGCCGGCCGAGCCATATCATATATGCAGCTCGCAGCGTGGTCTCGGGGCGTGGGTTCCAGAATATATACGGGTTTGAATGCGGATGCTATGAGAAACCACTTCAACATACCACCCAACTTTAACATCACCGCTGTTCTGGGCTTCGGTTATCCCGCCAAGAGGGTTCTGGGCAAAAAGCGGCGACTACCCCTAGACGAGATAGTTTTCCATCAGAAATTCAACCAGAAACTCAGATAGAATTTATTTCTTTGGGAATGGATCGAATGTTGAGAGCGCCCATGCCCATCTTCTTCACAATTGTTTCCAAGAATTTGACAAAAGCGTGCGGTTACGAGTAACCTTTCCAGCTCACAGCAGAAAAGATTTGAGCCTTTTCGATTGTTTGACGGGCAAAGAAAGAGATGCACAGTTTTGTCGATTTGGGAAGCATAACAGATGTTTCCGATCCCCCTCTACTTGTTTGGTCCAGTCCCCGCCTCTTCTCTCACATCTTTGAATGGACAACCAACCATAAATTGATCCTAACTCTGAATACGCGTTTCTATTGTGCTGGAGTCGCTTTGAAAGCTGCGCTGACTCCAAAACAAATGCCCACCGGGGGCAGAGTGAAATAAGGGAGTAACACTGGAAAGATAAGTCAACACTCACAGGTGTATTAAGACCCGCAAACGAGGCATACTCTGCTTTAAACAAAAACTGAACCCGAATTCCAAGGCCACCAAAAGCCCAATGGTACTCGGACAAAGTCGAAACTAGCCACATAGTGATCCGCCTGAAACCCTGACCGAACGCTGGAAATCACAGTACACACCTCATACGCCTATTGTATTTGACGCCTCGATCCGTAAATTGGATCTGTTATGCGGTGTTCAGTTGGGAAATAGAGGTATCACTTTGGCGCTCATAAATATAGAAAATTCTTTTAAAAATTGTGTTCGCTCTAATCATGAGAGGCTTAAATTTGCAGTCTATGAAAGGAAACAGGTTAACTAGCTGAAGCGATTATAAAGTATCTATGAATAAAAGAACGGATACAGCTGGGCCAGCTGATAAAACAGGAATTCTTAAATTGGACGAGTCGACCTTCAAGAAGCTCAAACGATTGGTGCGCTCCGATCTACCCAAATGTCCTTTGTGTGGGGGCGATACAGAAGTATTGGGTAGCTATAAGCGAGACGGGTCCAACGTACTAATATGTCTAAACGAGGAATGCGACGTCATAGGGTTCAGATCCAAGAGTCCACTTGGCAGCGGTTAGCGTATAAATCATTTTTAGTTGTTTCTAATCTGTAAATCCATGGACGACTGCGTATTACGAAGCGCATTCAGGACCCAGTCAAACGGTTCGCCTTTCTTGCACCTGCGTACACGACGCCTTACTTTATCTAAACCACACTTTTTAACTGATGGTTTCTGACCATGCGCCCAGCCCGCACCATCGATATGAGCGAATAATTTTTATTTACTCTACGTTGATCTCTTTTCCACTTTAGGGGAAGGGGAGACTTACCGATGAGACGTTGAATCGAGTTGACACGAAATCTGCAACACCAAGCTTTAGCATTTTATCTGGGAAATGTTTGGTTATTCGCGCCGAAAACATCCCTCGTCCACCTTACCTCCAAATTGTCATCTTGTTGTTGTAAACACTTCCCATGATTTTGTACAATGTATAGCCATTGTTGTACTGTGAAATGAACATAATCATCATTATGCACTGCACCGCGGGCAGTCATAGTGTTCCTAGCTATTTCTATAGATTTGAAAACATCCTGAAATCTCAAAACTACTGTAAGTATCTTTCTAAAGCTGTTCTACCCTTTTGTGCACAGTAATCGGTTTCGCAACGCTTCCAGCTTGCCCCTCGCACTGGGTTCACTAGGGGTAGTTTCATAAATCGGATGAAACCATTGGAGCATTTTTCGCCGTGAATGAACCTCATGTAAGGAAAGGAGAAGAACGACGCTAGCCTTACTATCGGGTTTATGTCCTCTGCCCAAGTACTCAAATTCCTGTCCCAGCAGCCCAACAAGAACTCCCAGTGTAACTCATTCATTCGTTCGAGTGTAGCACGACTTGAGTTCCTCAATATCGCTTCTTCCAAAGGGACAAACAGCAGCGGAACGTAAAAAACCATGCTATCTTTGAGCCTATCAAAGAGCTCCAGTGTAGCAAGAACATCTTCCTCGGTCTCGCCTGGTAGTCCGAGAATAAAGGTGTACATCGGATACCAAAGGTGGTCGTTAAACAGAGCTGTGCCCTGTACGACTATTTCGGGCCAGTTCTCGATTGAAAGCGGGTAGGCCTTACCGTTCATGTACCTTCTCATTAGGCGAACACTCCCAGACTCTATTCCCACATCCACTCCGATGAACCTTCTTCCACGCCTCTTATAATACGACTTATCGATAACGACGGGTGTTATTTCGTCAAGCAGGTTGGGAGACAGCAACACCGGTACAAGAGAGGCATGGGAAAAGGCTATTCGTCTTATGGCTTCGTGGCCAGCGACCGCTCCTAGAAGTCTCTTCAACTGATAGGGGTTCGGGTTAAAGTGAGCATCGCTACCATACAGAAAAATGTCTTCTGTAACAAGAAAAGCACTATTGCAACCGTATCTGACATTCACTTCTACTTCTCGCATTACATGGTCCACTGGGAAATCGTATTTGGCCCTAAGATCAGGTGAACAGAACTGGCACCTTCTACCGCACCCCCGAGTTATTTCGACAGCACCAAAACCCGCAGCGTGTCTTATCAAAGGCACCTTAGCGAAATCTCTAAGCTTCACCGTTCTAATGTACTTTGGAAGCGTGACACCTTTGCGCATTTTTTCCAAGATTGAAACAATCCATTCTTCGCACTCCCCTGCCACCAATAAGTCTATACCCAACTTTTCCTGTAGTCCAGCATCTCTTATCTGCCAAACGCCGAAGCCACCCACAATCTTTTTTACGTGGTGTTCTTGGAACACTTTGTGTTGCATCAGCTTGACGAACTCTACGCGGTTCAGCGCCTCTCCCCCGAAACCTATAAGAGGATTATACGTAGTGCTAACATAGGCGAGACCAAGAGGGTCCATGGTAGTGACCAGAACAGCCTCCGTGTTGGTCCCCACAAATTTGTCCAGATTGGACGGATGGACGACAGCAACGCTGTTTTCCCCGTAGAACTCAGACAAGACGCTTTCTATCACTCTTAGACCGTAAGGCGCGAACCTAGCTGTTCCATCAAGCATGTTCTGGGGCTCCAGGTAACGAACCGTGAAGGGTCGCACAAGCGCCTCTGGAAAAGTGCTCATCATGGCCTTCATCCAACTATTTTCGAACGTGGCCATCTCCGCGGCAGAGGCTGTGAGAACAAAGCGTACACCTTCGACACAATTTTTCCTTTTATCAAAAAGAGACGGCTGAAACATACATGACCCACCGCAAACCCAAGCGGCGACACACAATACTTGCAAACGCCTAAAAAGTCGTCGCTTTAGTCGTCAAAAGTCAAAACCAATTTCTCGTTTAGCCAATAAAATCTTTGGTGGGTAACCAGTTGGCGAACAGTTGACTTGTGGAGTATTCAACCCGATTTGTCGAAGGTTTCCGAATTGCACGATACGCTTCGTGAAGTCTTGAGTGCTAACATCGCCCAGAATCTTACAGTGAATCGCGAATGCGAGAAAAATTTTCGAGGGACAACCACAAAGCGGCCAAGACCATGTAGCCCCACTCTTCTACGAACAACTAAGCGTTTGGACCAGTCAGTCAGACGGTCGGACGAAAGAAACCGCCATTTGGAACCAGAGGAATATCCTTATATTTGACTCAGCTCACAGCGGATAAACCACTGAAAAACCATAGAAGCGGCGGAAATGATGATGAGCTGGTCAAACGTTTATTTGCCAGCCGACTTCGCCCAATTCCTACCGCTGACTGCTTAATCAACGAATTCGTGTCTTTCTCATAGGCAAAGGTTAAACGTGGAAGCACAGCTTTGACGTAAACCTCAACCATTAGCCTTCGAGCTGACCAATAGTTCCAGCAGAGTTACATTAAAAAGAGAAGCTCGGTGAAAAACGTGTCCGATGACAAACAGTTCATATGATTTTGCAGGTCAACAAAAGACGCGACGGGCTCAATGATACACGTGAACCCAAACCCAACTCCCATCCAAAACTTTTCGACAACGACGCATCCACTGATTGGCGAATGATAAATGGCTACGTCCATCACACAGCAAACACAAGCAACTAATCAATTTGGATCAGTGCACTCCAAAGCGTCTTATTTATGGTTCGAACCAACCTCTCGAATCCCAGCTCCTGTCAGCTTCAATAACCGCGCATCCGTTTTTAAATCTGCTTTAACACCTAAACTACATCAAACTGCTCCTTCAATGCTTTTTACACGCGACAAACAGCTCGTATCATTGACCCCTAGGACTTGTTTACCTACCCCCAATACTTATTCGTTTCAACCGCAAATGGAAAAAACAGATTCCGCGAACCGCTTCCAAACCTAATGGACAACTGTGAACGCTTCGCTTTGACCGGGAGAAAATCAAGAATGCGAAGCGTGTCAGCGTATATTCTTGACTGTACACAGAAAATGTTTAACCGAGCACGCAAAAGACAAAGTATTAGTTGTCAACCTATACGCCCGAGAAGCCATATTCAAAGGAGGCTGGGCGCGTCGTTGAGATGGACAAAAGATTGAAAGGTTTCCCAGCTACAGTGCCAAATACGTTTGGGCTCACCCTCCCATTGTTTAAAACAAGACCACACCGCACAGTACACCATCAAAGTTTCGGGTGAACCCAGCACAAAAGATGCACGCAGCCTTAAGACAAAGAGTACGCTGGACAGATGCTAGAGTTTTTGTACGTGTGCACAGTCTGCGACTGCCAGCTGAACGAACCATGTGATCCATGGCGTTTGAAGTTCAGTGACGAAAAAGTCAGCGGAAGAACCCGCACCTTGGAAACCCTTTATGGCGGAGGAATCGCACACCGAAACCGGTCTTCCACCGTCAACGGAGCATATAGCAGAAGTTATCATGTTCGCGGATGCTTCAATTTGGGTTCCTACACTCGTGTTACTGTGGATATATTCGATTATCTGTGTCCAGTTGTACTCATCGAGTAGAGCGGGGTCATACGGAGCCCCCGACATCACAACTTTGTTCGCGAAATCTACGAAGGGTATTCCACCGTTCGCCACTTGATTCCAAACCTGTGAATAGTTTGTGGGCACGCTTTGCAACTGTTGATACACCCTGTTTTCATATTCGTATGACTCAAAGACCAAGTAAGGACTGGAATAACTGGCGTTCACAAAAGTAAAGGTGGGCGTGTTGGCGTAGACATCGGTAGAAGAAGAAAGCATGTATTGTAGCCCCGTAAAGTTTCCAAAACGCAGAAGCGCCACTATAAGAGGCCATCGCGCAGCGGCGCAGTAAGGACAATACTCGGCGCCCACGTAGACTATCAGGGGTTTACCGTTAATGTACCAAGGTGACCCACTGTACGGGCTCAAGACGTTGTACGTATCGACACTGGGGGCGTAGTATGGCTTCGATGCGCTCACCAAATTTGAGTACACTGCTTGCGGCACTTCAACGCCAATGTACGAGGTAAGATTTGATTGCGATTGTAAGGTGGACTGGGGCGTTGCGCTGAAATCCTGCAATATTGAGCCCAGATAGGCACCCAAGCCCTGGTTTTCACCAACAATTCTTTGATCCGCGTTCACCAAGTAGAATATGTCGAGGTATTCTGAGGGATTATATTTCTGTGTGACCCATTCGGGCGCAGAGCCGATCAGCCACCCAGGCTGGTCTAGACCCCCATACTGGTGGGCGAATTGGGTCAAGGTTGGACCCTGTTCGCCGAAGTCGTTGTAGTTTTCCACTTCGACGATTATTATGCCGTGTGCCCTCAGCGCAGAGTAGTATTGCGAGGCCAAGAGTTGCTGGGACTCGATACAAGAGGAGCACCACGTGGTAACGAACCAAAGTATAAATGGGTGTCCCCTGAGTTCGCTTAGACTCAGCGAGGTGCCATTAACCAAAGTGACCTGAAAGTTGGTGAACGCTGGGCTGTCGCTGTTAGCAACACCGCTAAGAGAGATTTGGCTAAAATGCACGTATATGCTCACCAAGGCAATGATTGTGGCAGCCGCCACCAAAGCGCCCACAATTGCTCGGTTACGTTTTCTCCGCTTCCTCTGCAGCCGCTCCTCTAGTTTGCGTTTTGTTCGCTTAGGCATCTTGACTTCGCCGTCCCAAAGATGGGGGCTCGCAGCAAGCCAAGTTAGAAAGCATCCTGTACACAGCGTAGACCAGCGTCGCCGTGGAGAAGACATAGAATACGAAATAGTACCTCTCGAAAAAGAATTGGACAGAGGGGGACAGCCCCGCCGCGACAGGTACCGTGCCGCTTATTATGGCCAACGCTATGGGAATCACGGGAGTGCAGCATAACACGTTTACGGCGCTGCTCACTACAGACGTGATAGGCGCCACTTTGCTCATCTTGGCGCCAACTTCACGCGCGTAGACATTCACTGTTATCAACAGTCCGAGCAACCAGCCGAATGCGAACGCGAAAACCAGCTGAGGGGGCGTTATGAACCTGACCGCTTGTGGCACAAAGGCGCCGAATGGAAGCGTTGGCAGCAAAAAGATATACAAGATTGTTACCGAGGTGGCCAACGCCAAATACATGGCCAGATACTTCTTCTCCCCGAGCATCCTAGCAAGAGTCATCGCAAGAGTCATCAGTGTCTTCACCTTCAAACGTTCCCTTGAACTCAAACAATCCGGATTTGTTACGCCGTTTCGGATATAAAGACTCATACTAAACCGTTAAAAGTTGTTGCGTAAAATTCTTTCATTAACTAAAGAACACTACTCTTACATTTTGGGCGTAAAAGGTAACAGCCCTAAAAGATGGTGGTCACCGATGTCCATGCATAACAATTGGAGAAAACGGTCACATTGCGCCTCAACTCTCTAAGCGACCGCTGTCATGGACACCGCGCAACACGCAAGCCGGTTTAACTAGCAACGCCAAGCTGCGAACCATTCTAATTGGGGATCACCCTTGAAAAATGACTCGTCTCCCGCACCCCGAATTACGTCTCTTTGGGCTTGCAGGCTCGCCCAAGCATATATGCGACGCAATCAAGAAACAAACGCTTCGAAGCGAACCCTCTCTCGCACCATTAAGGCCGAGAAGACCACGCCGACGATCACAAACAGAGCTGGCACCCTTCCACCTTTGTAGGGTACGGTGTTCCCGGCTCGTCGAGCTCTGGAACCCCCTCCCACTTTGATCCTGAGTCTTTTTCAGCTTTTGAACGTTCAGGTTGTATCCATCTGGTCCGTGCAGGCTCGCCTCGTTCAGCATGGTTCAGACGGATATTAAGTGCACCCATCTCACCTCTAAACGGGGAGTGTGGGCTTCTCGTGCAACTTGGTAAAGATGGTTCCAGTGGTTACGTTCAGCTTCGCGCCCATGCAAAAGTTAAGGTTGACAAAAACCGTGCGGTAACGATGCCGGAGGCTGCTTGGAGAGAGAAGTGGGTAACCACGAGGCCCATGCGTTCTCGGCGGAACGCGCAGAAGCAGGAGCCCAGCGCTATTTCCTGAGCGACCACGGCCAACTCTTCTCAGCGATAAACCTACATACTTATTAGATTTGACGCTTAAAGCCCGAAAGCCGAATCTATTTGAACACATCCGAAGTGTTTCCTTTCCTAGCTTCAGTCGCCTTAAGGGCTCCCCCATGATTTTCTTTTGCGCCGTACTTTTGATCCAGTCTTTCTTTGAAGGCCGACGCGCACTCTTCTCCCGAAAAGTAATATTTGCCTCCATAGTAATGCCGAATAAGTGGTTTACCGTATATTATGCAGTCGCAGAATCTGCACCTGAACTGTAATGGGGTGTCGGGTTTAACGCGGCTTCCGTATTCTTCTTTAAGAATCTTTGTGGACACGTAGACGGAAAAACCACTGAATCCGAACCCCTTGCTCAGCCTGAACATAAGGGTGTTTAGGTGTTCCATGTCCTCTACGTCTACGTCAAGCAAAACCCTTTTGCTTCCCGCCACAAAAAAAGCAGCTCGGATTTCTTCGACTTTTTCGAGGTTCTCTCTGAATTGGTCGGTGTTTTCAACATCTACATCCGCCAATACAAAGGCCTTCACCCTGCCCATAATTTTTTCGGAGTCAACAACCACTGTGAACTTTTTAATGAGACCCAGCTTCATCAAATTTCTCAGTCTAGCCCGAACAGTGGGTAGGCTCACCCCCACTTTGTCAGCGATATCCTTATACATCATTCTTCCGTCTTGTTGAAGTAATTCGATGATCTGCGCATCCACTGAATCTATTCGATAAGACATTGGTTATGTCTCACCGCCCAATTTCGGCGTAAAACGTCACCACCCAAAGACAGTTTGGAGCAAACGTATTTTTGGGTTTCTCTCAAACTTTGAAAGCGCTGATTTGGTTGACTCACGACGCATTCATATTGGTCCACCCAAGATTTGTGGGTGCGTGGAAAGAACTCAAAAAAAGTGTGTAGACCCAACTTTGTTTTGTTGGCTCTTAGTAACTCGTCTGCGCCTTTGAGAAAATCTTCAGGGAACCGAGCACAAAAGGTGTTTCGAGCCAAATTGAGAGCTTCTCCCTGGGAAGCTTTGAACACCGAAGCCACACTCAGTGTCAGATGTCGAAGCACGGAAAATCGGTGGTGTACACGCTCATGCAGGGCCAACCGCGTTGGACGGCTCTGAAATTGCGGACCGTTGACCAGTTCGATGAATGTAAGGTATTTACCGTTTTCATCTCCACCATTACTCGACACAGCAGCTCATCCTGTCCACGCTTCTAACAAAAGCTTGAGCAGCCAGTTTCAGTGCTTCTGAAAGCGTGGGGAAAACGTGTGTTGTTTCAACAATTTCTTTGTAGGTTGAACCATATTTAATAGCCAGAGCCGCCTCAACTATGTACTCCGTGGCATTGGGAGACAACGCGTGGGCGCCCACCACTTTCCCGGTGTGAGGGTCAAGAACAAGTTTTACCAAGCCTTCGTCTTCTCCGAGTATTTGAGCCTTGGCCACTTTGTCTAAACCCACTATTCTACACGAACACGCATTAGTCTTGGCCATCACTTCTTCTTCCGTCATACCCACCGAAGCCACTTGGGGATTTGTGAACACGGCCCATGGCGCCGACGCATAGTCAACCCGTTCTTGACCACCCATAATGTTAGCGGCTGCTACGACTCCTTCTCTGGCGGCCAGAGTCTCAAGCATGAGCCTCTTGGATACGCAGTCACCCGCAGCGTAGACCGACCGACTAGTGGTTCGCATTCCAGGGTCCACAACAATGAAACCCTTCCTATCAGTGTTGACCCTCGCTTTTCCGAGTTCCAGTTCATCTGTGTTCGGCCTTCTCCCGGTTGCCACAAGTATTTCGTCAACTTCTAGTCTTGTCTTACCTTGGGCTGTGACCACGTTGAGAACCTTGCCTGCACGCGCGTCGCGGCTTATGCCGCTGATTCTAGCCTTAACGTAGAATTTGACGCCTTCAGACTCAAGTTTGCCCATCAGTGCATTGGACACTTCTGGTTCGGCGGTGGGCAGTATGCTGGGCATGGCTTCCACCAAGTGAACCTCTACGCCCAAGTGGGAGAACGCCTGCCCCAACTCAAGTCCTATTGCTCCGCCGCCTATTACCGCCATGCTTCCAGGCCTTTCTTTCATATTCCATACTGTATCGCTTGTGATATAGTCGGTGTCAGCCAGTCCTTCGATTGGTGGAGCCGATGGCCTAGAACCCACGGCTATCAGCACATTTTTGGCAGAGAGTTGTTCCACCTCACCGTTGGAAACGGTGATGGTACTCGGAGACTCGAACTTGGCTTTACCCTCTAAAACCGTTATGTTGGGATAATAGCTGAGAACTTTGTTGTACTTTTCTGTTCGAAGCTTGGAAACCAAGTCTGCGACGCCGCTCATCAACTCGGGAAAGTTGAGCTCTGGTCTAGCTACACCCACACCGCGGAAAAGTTTGTGTTGAGGATAGTAGTACCTATGAGAGGCTTCAAGGAGATATTTGGATGGAACGCACCCCACATTAACACATGTTCCGCCTATCGGCCCTGTTCCAACCATGGCTACCTCAGCCTTGCCTTCACTTAATTCGCTCAGTCTGATGGCCGCAGCAAACGCAGCCGCGCCTCTTCCCAGAATCAGTACGTCGTATGAATTCTTCGTCGTTTGTGACCACCGACACTGTCTTAGTGTCTTAAGATATCAGCGTGTCCTTTTAAGAAATGAAAGCATAGTAACCCATTCTTTCGTTCGATGAAAGTCTAACAACCCTTCTTTCCTGTTCAACCTTCGATGGATACACCTAACCTTGGCCACAGCTTCCCAGGAAAGGGATTCAAAGCAAGAACTGTTTGCAAACTATTTTGATGCTTCGAGGATGTGGTCTACCCTTAGAGAATCGGACTGTGCTTCGATTTTCAGCGTTCACGCCCCTCAGTGTTTTGCGTGCACCGTCAATGTCCCTACACAAATTTTCGTTGGCCAACCCGTGTTTCTACGGTTTCTTTCATTCGATGAACCAGCGAGCAGAAATCTGGGACACGCAGGGTACCAGTGTGTTGAATTCTGAGCAATCGAAAGGTCGGCTTAAACGTCTCAGCTTTGAAATTCTCGTGTTCGAAGCGTCATACGGTATTGCGTGCCCACAACACGGGAAGACGAGAAAAGTGGTTCTGAATCAGTCGTTTCTGCTCGAGAAAACTTCTGTAAGCCAAGGTCAACCATACACACAGCGAATCGTTGAACCCTTTACCAGCAAAATTCAGGAGTGCCGAACCAATCTCTGTTCAGCCACCGAAAACGTTGGCTCATTCGACGAAGCGGCGTGGATACTCAATGGGGAAGGCGGCCACGCTGCGGCTAGGTTCGCTGGGTATGAGTCACCTTTTTCAGGGGACACCCATCACTTTCCGAAAGGAGTGGCTTAACGGTGTACACCCCTATATGCCCCGGTTGCGGTTGCTCGCTGATCAGATTGGGTATCAGTCGTGAAAAAGCTGTGTACTTCGTCTATGATTCAAAGGATTACTATTTTTGCTGCCGCGACTGCCTGTCGTCGTTTCTTGATGACCCAACCACCCATATTCAAAGGCTCGAACACACGTTTGTTTGCCCCGTGTGTCTGGGTGAAAAGGATGTGACAGAAGGCGTGAAGCTCAACGCAGACGGAGCCGAGCTATTCTTCTGCAGATGCGCGACATGTATGCGAAGGTTCGATGGTAACAGGGAATTCTATTTGAGACGATACGTTGGGGATTATCTGGAGCAAGAACAGTCTTGGTACGCCGCCTGTTGCTGAGCTCTTCGAAGACGGGAGCCAGTCCATTCAACCATGCGGTGGGTCGGAGCCAAAACACATTCTCATACCCAACAACAAGTGGAACACAAAATCACCAAGAATCACGGAGCGCCAGCAACACACCTCTAATATGGTTAGCTGACTACGCTGCCAGCGTGAATAAGCGGTTGTCCACGCCTTGGTCTCGACCAGTCACAGCAAATCGAATTCCTCTTTGGCTCACCCTGCCACTATCACATTTCGTTTACGCAAAAAATATTTGCGATGTCTTTCCGATTTCGAAACAATCAGGGATATCTCTGACTATAAGATAAGATAGGCAGGAGAGGTGGCGGATTATGGGTTTCAAATACGTCTTAAGCGCCGACCGCTCGCAGTTATCCAATTATAGGGGAAACTTTCTTTATGGGTTCCTGTCCTGTGGACCCGCAAAGGTTTCACCCGAACCCGTGTACAGCATGATTTGCCCCACTAGGGATACGTATGAAAGGAAAACAGGCGTTTTGAGGCTTGCCCCTGTGGGATTGAGACGCGTCGAGGGTGCACTTGAAAAAATGCTGGGTTCGGGTTCGGTTGTGGCTCAGCACCCCTTTGAGATAGAAAAGGTGATTGGAGAGAATACAAAAGTAGTGGGTTTAACAGAGATGAGTCCCTTGGGCATCGGCACCGTGGACACAGCCATTAGTTGGCGTGCGGACAACTGGAACCGTAAGTGGTTCATAATTCTTATGAAGAAGCTGAAGAAGCTGAAGAAGCTGTTCAACTTTAAGGTCGTGGTCGGAGGACCCGGCTCATGGCAGCTTCTGAGCCCTTTTACAGACTATCTGCGTGAACAGGGAACACCCATCGCCGCTGAAGCCTCGCGCTTCAGAACAGCGGTGAATGGTTCGTTCACAAGGCTTAAGGCAAGCATAGACCCGTGGGTGAAAGAAGACTTGGGCGTCGACCACGTCGTGGAAGGAGAAGCCGATGTCTTAGCACCCAGCATATTCGAAAGCGTAGAAAACGGCGACGCGCCCGAAGTCATACATTGCCTGACCAATTCAATCAGGGATTTCGAAGACATACCCGAAATCAGGCGGGCAACTCTCACAGGTTCCGTCGAGATAATGCGCGGCTGCGGCAGAGGATGCGATTTCTGTGCGCCCAATCTGAGAACCAAGCGCGACTTTCCCGTTGAAAGAATTGTCAGAGAGGCCAGCGTGAACATCGGCATGGGCTACCGAGACGTTTGGCTTCTCTCGGAAGAACTCACGTTGTACGGGTGCGACAACAAGGATAAAGTCCCCAATCAAGACGCGATAATAGATCTTTTCACGGCTCTGAAGAAGGCCGGAGCCGGTAGAATAGGCTGCACCCACTGGACCTTTGCGGGCGTGCGCGCAGCCCCAGAACTCATACACAGATTGAGCGAAATAAATGGTTTGCGACGCGATTGGATGGGTGTGCAGCCCGGATTGGAGTGGGTTTCTCCCAGAATGGTCAAAAAGTTCATGCCATACAAGGTAAAGCCGTTTTCGCCCGAAGAGTACCCGGAAACCGTGAGGGAGGCCGTAAAAATAATGAACAGGAACCACTACTATCCCGCGATAACCCTTGTTGTGGGCCACCCCGACGAGGAAGACGACGAAGTCGACATGACAACAGAGTTTGTGGATCGCCTATCAAGGTTTGATGGTATGAGGGGAATAGTCGCTCCCCTCCTCTACGTGGACTACTATAAACCGCACAGAACCATGGACTACGACAAAATGAACGAGCACCACTGGCGGCTGTACTACACGGCGTGGAAACACAACGCAAAGGAGTTTGGGGACACGATTTGGCTCGCCACGCAAAACTTTGACTTCCTCAGCAGGTTCGCAACCATACTCGGCGTCCACGTCCTAGACCACTTTATTCTGCGGTTCCTGAAGTCGGAGTTCAAAAGAAGATTTCACTATGTGCCCGACTGGATGACACCCTAATATCGGTTGACGCTTCTGAAGAACGTACATAAACGTGTAAGAAACAGGGTACCCAGAGCTATTCAGCAGTGCACACCGATTGCAACGGGTTTTGCGGCGCAGTCATACTGAGGAAGCAAAGTTCAGCGGTTCGTCCGCGACAGCTTGTGGCGTCTATATTATCATTAATGCCACCCAGTTTGATGAACTTGGTAAGAATCAGGAAGACTTGCGCGGTGTCCAACACATCTTCGACTGCGTACCCACCGTTTAGATTAGACACAGCTTTGGGCCGATACTTCTGTCTCTCTGGGTGTAGTACCACGGTCTTTCAACGCATTGTAAGCCTTGTGTTCACACTGTTTGACCACAAATTCTCGTACACTCCGAAATGATGGCTCCGTATGTCTCAATACGTGGACCTGTCGTTGGAGTCATGCAAAGGTCAGACTGCTTTACTGTTGACCGAATCCATTCGCCGCTCATTCATTTTCGTGAGTGCAGCTCCGGAAGCTACACCTCTGTTTATCGCGTTGTGGGAATCAAAAAGCGGGTTCCCGAACAACTGGATCCCTTTTATCCATAATCATTTGGGCATCCGTCCATTTATTATGCCGTTGTCCACATCCTCTAACTCACCTTCCCTACAACCCTTATCTTGCCCAGGTTTGGCGCCTGCATTAATTTTTTCGCCTATAACAATACCGTACACTGCGATGTACCAAATAATGATTTGGCCACATAAAGCGGGTTATCTACAATACTTTTTGCAGATGCATTTAAAAGCGAAAACGTCAGAAAACCATAGGAGTGCCTGCACACAATTTTCTCTAAGGGTCGTTTCAACAGTCACTGTTAAACCAGTGCTTGTTTGGCGGCAGCATCGCATCTTTAAAAGCTCGAGCTAAAAAGGTAGCCTCAAAACCACGTAAGGTACACACTGAGTCTGACAAAACATAGAAAGGAGGGCGCCTTTTGGTTAAACACCGGCTCTTTGGTTCAGCCGAACAGGTGTCTCTTAGAGATTTTGAATCTCTCCAGTGTTTTAACCCACTTGCGTCAGCTAGGATAAATCTGGCTGCTCCGACGCATTGCCTGATTCGAATTACGAAGGGTTCACATTCGACCAAGCCTAAAGAATCATTGCAGGGGTTCATCTACGGATGCGTCAACGGATACCGTGAAACTTTGAATGAAAGAACACTGGCGGCGCATCGTGTTTTGAAAACTTGGTTCATGCTACTTTATAGGGTAACTGCGTTCATACTTTTGACCGCACCCGATACAATGGGCCGAAGGAAGCATCTACGTCACAGAGAGAATAATCAACCATGCTTACGTAAAAACGGTTTTCGTTATGCTCCTCTCTAAGAGAAACGCAAACTCATTTTCAGCTTGACGAGGGTCGCACAGAAACCCAAGAGTACGAGAAGTCTTCGGCGCTAGAGCCATCCAGTTACAGTCGAGCATTTTGTGCGTTTTCACATGACCCAAGCGCGCATGAAAATGAATATGACACACTCCGTGCTTTAGTCATGCTTAAGAACTCATGCTTAAGAACTCACGAAACCAGCTTTAATACACTCTTTCAGACCCACATCTTCGATTATCCAAGCCTGAAAGCAATCCAAGGAGATTTGTTTGGCAACAACAGTGCATGTGACAATTACGAGGGAGCATGCATAAACATGGGTAAGTTAGAACACCCAGCGCGGGATGTGAGCGGGTGCAGTACATGCGGGTGACCACTACAAAGACAGGCTCGCCTCTCTGACGATACTCTGTAGTAGGCTACGCCTGTGCGACCAACCGTCTGCCGTAAGTGCGGACGCCTCCTACTAGGAGATGAGTATGGTCACCTGCCCGCCCGCAACAGGCCTAGTGACTTGCAGCTCTTGAGCCCAGTGTTTCTCCCAAACATTTTTTGTTTAAATGGACTCAGTCAAGTTTTAAGGGTAACAGGGTTTCTGTCTAAGTGGGACTTTTAACCGGCTGAAACAGCTTTCTCATCGAATAAAAATAGAGGGTCGCCATCAATATGGCAGCCACGAGGTTCAGGAAGAAGGGGTAAGTGTATTCAATTGAAAACAGGGGAGCAAAGGAGCTCAGTGATCCGAGCACCAAGGAGCCCAGAGTCGAAGCGCAGCATCCTCCACTGAAGATTGCGGGAAAAATGCCCACAAATCCTGCGGTGCGCGCACCACTCCACCCCACCCTGAGTTTCAGAGAGTATGCGGTGAGCACGGCGTTAAAGGAGAACAGGGTGGACAGTAAAAAAGAGAAAAACAGGGGTACTACGGCTAATACGAGCTCCAAGTGACCATTTGGAAACCATATGATTCCTTCAGAGTTGTACAATCCCTCTATTCCCGCCCAGTTCGAGAATACAGAAGGGTTTGGGAATCCGGAGGATTTTATATAGGGCATCACGTTGAATTGATAGTATCGTACTGTGCCAGAAGAGAAGGCGTATGCAACCCAATAAGTGAGCCCCGCCATCCATCCGACTAGGCGGTAGAAACGGGAAGAGCGCATCAGGAGCCCTGCGGACATGGTCGCCATCCCACTATTCGTCGCTGCTTGATGCGCCTTTTAAGGTCTGTCCATCGAGTCCAGAAGTCTGAAGAGGTACCCGACGTCTCGGATCCTTCGACGAAACAGAGGAAGCCGCTGCACTCGAAACGATTTCCCGATTTAAAGATGTAAGCATTTCCCCGCGCTTTCTCTGAAGCTGGGCTGGCTACTTATTGCAGCATGGCTGCTCCGATTGTCTTTTGCTTCGACGCTTGTTCGCGGTGTATATGGCGGCACCCAAAACCAAGATGCCCGCAGCCGCGATGTCAGCCGTGGCCGTCCTGATAAGAACAGAAGCTAGGCTGGCGCCCACTATCAAGAGTAAGGGGAGACCGCAGCAAGCGAACACAAGCAGCAGGGCCGCAAGGTCTCCCTTTCTGTGTGTGTCAGAACTTTCTCTACGGGTCATGACGTTCTCCTGTCTCCGCGGTTTCTTCGCTTGCGATATCCGAGCAACAACTGCATCCGCCAGCACTGTTTTCTGAGACCGTGGAGGATCCTGGTTCATTCACGTCTTTATGAAGCTTATTCCTGCGACGAACTCTTTCTTTGGTCATTTTGTTTCACGGGTTCAACGAAGCCGTTGGAGCTTATCCACCCATCAGCATCTTCTTGGCGCTTTCCGGAAGCATCTGTGCTAAAGCTGCTCTTTTGTCCTGTGGGATCTGTTCCATCACCCTCCGCATCGAGGCCACGTCTTTTGTTCTGCAGCCTTCGTGGCACTGTGGGATGGTTGAGCCGATTGCGTCAAACTCTGCCCTGACAATTTCTTTGGGCAACCTCATAAGAGCCATCATGTGACCGTTCATCAACCGATTCCTTGAATCTTCGTCGAAATCCTCAGCCATGGACTCCAGTCGCGTGTAAGTGAGTTTGACGACTTTGTCCCGGTCTAGCTTGTGCACAGCGGCAACCATTGAAGCCATGCTCTGAACCCTTTCGTTTTCACCCATATCGATGAAGGTCATCAGTCTGGCTTTGACCATCTCTCTGCGCTCGTTTTCCGAGGCGCTAGCCAGCGTCTTAACCATTTCATCAACCATCGAACTCATAGTTCCCTGTACTCCAGCGTCCATGAATAGTTGACGCTTTAATCGCCGTAAGATTTCGCGATAAAACACACCTTTTGTGAAAAGGGTTACCCAGTCCATTTTACAGCCGAGTCCCGCCAAGAGGCTTATACACGTGCTCGGAATAAACGTAGGCACGGCCGCGTACAGTCGCATGTTTCACCAATATATATAGAATTCAGCAAGTCGGTAAGAGTCGCAGCTACCCCATAGCCGAAGACTCAAAGGCGAATCTCTTGTAGCTCTCAGCGGTGTCCGGATGAGCGTTCGTCATGCTTGAGTGTTCACAGCTGAAGAGACGTTATCCGGATCCTGTGGTTGTTTACAATGTGATGTCAATGAGGCTTGACGATCTGCACGGAGATTTGGCTTACCCCAACCAATCAGAGGATGTTGTGAATTGACCCAAACAGTCGAGTGTACGAATGCTTAGAGCGCCATGCGATGACGTTATCGTCTTTAGCTCTCTTCACCTCTTAATCCGGACGTTGCCAAAGAGTTCAGTGATGCTTTAAATTCCCGCTCATAGATTACTTGGAGCGTAGCTTTTATTGAGTTCTGCAAATATTAATCGTTATTTTCAGATTTATATAGCATAAAAAGAACCAATGCCATCTTTGGTTTATTTTTCATTACCTCCGCATTTCTGATTTCGGTTTGAAATTCCTCAACCCTCTTTCCGATATTCTCTTCTACCTGATGCCCTCAGACCTCAATGACAACATCCATTGTTTGAACTGTTCTATGTTCTCATATTCCAGATAATCCCCATCCATTCCGAGTATTGATGCCTCATCCAGATTGTAAGATTACCTTCCAGTTTAACCAAGTTATCGGCTATAATCTGTTTTCTATATACGACGTTATCAATGTAATCGAATTCATCGCTAGCGAGCGAGAAGACCCGCGTGCTTTAGCCATGAAGGGATGTCACTGAATCGCATGTGGCTTGCCACATATCGCTTCCGACCAGTTTCAAAGCCATCGACACGTTGCCCAAGCAGCACGACCCCTGAGGGTTTGCGACTTCGCACCGACAGTTAGTGGCCCTTACTTCGGCACTGATTCTCGCTGCGACGTCGGATTTGCCTTTCTCCGAGTATTCTTTTCTGATGGATGAAATCGTGTGGTGAAAACAGTAACAGACGGGTACATCGTCCCGCACTTTCTCCTTTTGCCACACCCTGACTCTGATATCCGGCTTTCTGAATATCAGGTGGTGTTCGGTATCGTAGTAGACGACGTCGCAGTCTTCCGTGGGACAAAAGAACATCTCGTTTTCTGATAGATTCTCAACGTGAAGGTAAAACCTTGTGTTTTTGGCCATCACCGCAACGGTGATCGGCTTAACCCGCCGACCCGAACGGAGACACGAGGGACATGTGGATCCTATACGTTTCTCTTCTACAGCGCAACAATCCTCAGGCACTTTTTCCACCAGACTAAAACACCTGTTTATGGATAAGCACCATTCTTTTGCCGATGAAAGCGGAACTCCGAAACTCTTTCGATGGGGAACTGGAAACCTAGTTCCGCTCAAAGCGGAAATCGGACAGCAAAGTGCGCTTAGTATCACGCAATCACCGCGGCGTTTGCCGGCCACACCAACCCGCTCGCTTCGAAGAGTGAGCGTGTTCCCCTAACGCTTTGTGGTTACCCCAACTGGGACTTAACAGGTAAGGGTGCAGCAAAAGTGTATTTGAAATCTGGTTGTAGCCAGCATAGAAAAGTGTTCGTCAACTTACATCGAAGTCTAGGTTTTCGGCATCCGTCTTGGCTGCACGAGTTTTTCAGAGCCTTTTTGGTGTATTATAAAAGACCGAGTATACGCGGGTAGAACAAAAGAGTGGTAAAGCCCAACACGGTTAACACGGTGAGGTATGTCTTGAAAAGAAGCTTTGACTCTGCGTGTTTCCCAAACTGTTTTGCGATGATTTTACCGAGTGCTCCTCCAGCCACTGCCCACGCGGCTAGGTTGACTTGTAGAAAAGATGGGCCTAGGCGCAGCAGGGCCACCCCTGTGTTGGCTGCGGCGGCGCTAAGAGTGGCCAGTGCGAGTTTTTCGAATCGAACATTCTCGGCCTCTTTTTGTGGGGTTGTGAAGAGGTATGGTAGCCCGAAGGCAGTGGCGGACAACACTGCGAGTGAGATGTAACGACCAAGCAGTGTGCATTGCTTGGTGTACTTGAGCCTTCCACGTAAGGCGAAGAGCATCACGAACAGCAGTGCGGCAGGAGGGTAAAGTAAGAATCCTATTTTGCAGCCGAATATTAACAGTAGCAGTGAACCACCACCCACTGGTAACAAGATGGTGGCGATGGTGGGGTGAATGCTCGCGGGACAAAGCAGGTTTCTTACCCCACGCTGAATGTAGCCGCTCAGCGTGAATGTGTCCACTAGCTGAGTGGCCACGATGGCGTAGAGTCCGAGAGGACTGGGAGGGGCGAACAGTGGCACCACAAGAATGAGTGTGATGCACAAAAGGGGAGACCACTTATACTCGGTGTGTGCACCAAAGTACGTAAAGAAAGCGGAAACTGGGGCGACGTACCAAAACTGGAACCAGTAACCTGGGCTCATATTCTTTGTCTCACCGTGATACCCATGATTTGCTGTCTGCGACGGCTGTGTTCGGAGTCGCTTCGATTCGTCGCGTATCAGCGACGGCTTTTGCCGAGGTGTTTCAGTGCTGCATCATGGCGTAGTCCATTGCCCTCATCATTCTAAGCCTGTCTTCAGTGGGTAGCTCAGCAAGCACACGCATTTGCGCACCCATCACCAAGCTTCTTTGTTCTTCGGGTAGCTTACCCAACACGGACACCATTAGCCTGACGGTTTTGGCTAGCTCACTGTCCGTCAGAGTAAGCAAACCAGTTATGATTTTTTTGATCGCCCCAGCTCTCGCCGCAGAATCGAGTGATGGTAGAACCACAGCCATCATCTGCTGCATGATTCCGGTCTTTTGGTTTTGACGGGCCCACGCTCTGAGAGGAATCAAGAGGATCAATCCCCACAGGTAGAGACCCAGCCCTATCAGGCTCAGATACAGGTTGGCTCCTAGGTTCGGCGGCCGCGGAAAGCCCCCAACCATTACCGCTATGAAGCCGTAGAAGTATACGGACATGCCGGCTACAAGGATCAGATCTTTGATAAGTGACTGTCTTACTGTTTCCTTGAAAAAGGGGTCGCCTATGCGCCTTTTGTACCACGACCTGAGGAGTATCACGAATAGAGCCGCCGCCACCATGTCGATGGCGCCGAGTTCGCTGCCGTGCAACACATTCCGCGTAAACGGGACCACTCCACCGAAAAAGTTGTGCGCCGAGAAAAGCATCAAGGAAATGCCCGCTATAAGGTAAAGCTCTCTGAGAAGCGTCGTCGCGAGCCCGGGTCCCCCATAAAGCATCCTTGACAAGGTGCCCCTCATTTTGGTTAGCCCTCTCAGCGGAATCAGCTGATACAGGCCCAGGACTATGATAAAAAAGAACGCGAACCAGTCTCCGTGTGGAACATCCCCTGGCGGCGCATCTGAGAACATGAACTTCATACCTATGGCTAGAGCGGCGAGGCCTCCTGCGAGAATCCTGTTGCTTCCGAGTATCAGGTCTGGCCTAAAGAACATTCGCAGGGGCTTACCATAGGCTTCCCTGTGCGCAGTTTCCACTCCGAACAGCCCTATCGCCACGCAGATTAGCAACACCAGCGCCAAGTGTTTCGCAAGTGGGTCAGACATCGGAGTCGAGATTATCCAGAACACGCACAAAGGAACCCCGGCCATGGAAGCAACGGATGCCAGAAACCACGGCGTCCTGTAATCGGTGTACTTCAGCCCGAATTTGCGTCCCACTGGCCACAGCATAATCGTCGTGGGTGAGAGCCAACCCGCTATCACAAGTGGTAAACCGGACGAATACACAGCGGCGACTCCAGAGGCGACCACCCAGTACACAACCAAAACCGGTAGGATGCTCGTGGAAAATCCGGGAAACATGGGCAGCCGACTTGTGACCCCGCCGTTCGTCGCTTTGACGTTTGAAGGCGCGACCGCTGCGCCAAGGTTTCTTTTATCGGGTAACATAGTGACCATAAGTGTTAACCCAACAGAGCGTAATGGGCATAATCGTTTAGCAGCAGAAAGACGCCGGCACCCCTGTTTTCAGTAATTAGAAATCACAGCGGGTCTTTTTCTTCACTCGACCTAGCGGTTGTTCAAAATCTTTGCAAGGCTCGTTATTTCTTTTTTCACCCGCCTCGGTCAGGGTTGCTAAGCCTTCTGCAAGCAATTCCGCAGGTACGTCTGAGCCGCGAAGATTTTGTGATCGACCCTTGGTCACTCGTTTGCTGTGGCGTCTCGACGAAATTTTTGCGACCCTTATTGGGCGGAGCCGGCAGTCGGAGACAAGTTATGCTTTCGATTCTAGGCCACTCTCATAGTCATCCTTACGATCTACAGCGTGGCTATGCACGTCTAGCATTCTCATCGCATTTGGGTGTCTAGTCTTCGACTCTGCTATGGTCTATCTGCGGACTCCCTTTTCTTAGGGCTACTTCGCTTAGCCGTGGTACCGCACGCTTCCATCCTCAAGTGTGTATCACGCCCCACCAATCAACGTTTACAGCCGTATGATCTCCGAGTGCTTCCGCCACGGACGCCTGCGGCAGCTTAAACTCCATTTGTCGGTTCCCAAGCCACGGCTGACTCTTGAAGTCCTTTGCACCGAACGATGGTTAATGTGCCCCGCATTTGGGGAGCTATCTTTTCAAGCACGATTCCCTTTGTTTCCAAACCAAGCATGTGCACGACTATTCCCGCTAGGATTAGCGGTGCACCCAGCAACCCAAAAATCAGAGGCGTACCAACATTCGAAGAAAGCAGACCGCCAATCACGAATATACTCGTAACCCCCGTAACCCTACTAATCGCGACCGCCCAGCCCGCTCCAGTCGCCCTGACATCCGTATCATAAAGTTCGCTTGCGTAGGGAGGGAACATTCCAGCTAATGCGAATCCAGTTGAATATATCACGAATCCGATAGCCACGAAAAGCGCTGGAGCTAGTGCACCCCCGACTCCGAGTAGACCCATCAACAGGACGGCGACTCCGCTTAGCACAGAGTACAACATAAGGATGGGTTTCCTTCCAAGCTTGTCGAAAACATATGCTGTAAGGAACCCCACTGGTATGCCCGCAAGATCCACTACAGAAGTAAAGTAGGCAGTTGAGTGGGAGGTATAGTCGAAGTGGGTCGTCAGAATTGTTGGTAGCCATACCAGTAGACCGAAATTGAAGAATCCCCAGAGAGCACCATAGAGCCACACAAGTGTTGATACTTTTCTGAATTTCTTGCTCCAAAGCTTCGCCATGCCTCCCACGGTTTCTGTCTCCGTATTAACCGAATACTTGTTTACATAGAGCTCCTTTACATGACCCACGCCACTTAGCTGCTCCACCCTTCTAACACTTTCAACGGCCTGTTGTATCCTTCCTTTTTTGAGATAGTATCGCGGCGATTCGGGACAAAACTTGTACATCAGAGGCACCAAGAAGGCCGGTATTACACCTATACCGAAGAGGAACCGCCACCCAAGCGTATCCAAGAAGGCGTTTGCACTGGCAGAGGCAATAATATATCCTCCGCCAATTGAAACCACACCAGTTATTATCTGTACGGCTCCCCTCTTTGATGCTGGTGTAAATTCGCTGATTATGGAAAAGGCCACTGGAACTGCGCCTCCAACCCCGATACCCATAACAAAGCAAGAAGTGACAACCCAATCAAAGCTCTGCGCGAAGCCGTTCACTAATTCAGTGGCTGCGAATATCAAAATCATGATGTTGAATGTTTTCCTGCGTCCAATTCTATCCGCTAGAAGACCGCCCAAAACGGCTCCGATTAGGGTTCCTGTTATACCCATGATCGGATTCAGCCTCGTTATCGTGGGCGTCAGACCCCATTCCCTGCTATAAGCAGGGATCACAAACGAGAGGGTGGCTTGGTCCATATTATCAAACGCAACGGCTCCGAACACCAAACCTATAAGTAACATGTGAAATCTGCCGAAGGGCAAGCTCTCCAGTCTGTCGAGTAGGTCTTGTTTGTCGGGAACATTAACTTGCGTTGACACACCAAACAATGTACGGACAAAACCTTAAACAACGTTCTTTAAGTAGAAAAGGGAACGTTGTCCCGAATTTCAGCAACGCAAATTTGTTGGTCCTAGGGATTTAGACGAGAAGCAGCTTTAGGCCAGTGTATTCATAAGCGAGGCTCAAAGGTTTCTGAGTTGAGCAGTGAAAACAAATTTAGAATAGTGGATCTAGCTTCACACAAAAATGAATGACCGAACCCCTCAAATGAGAGGTAATCCGTATGCTTGTGTTGAACAGACCGTTTCTAAGAACGTATATTTTCGTATACATCACTTATTCGGAGCGCTGGAAGAGTCGATCCGCCTGCTCCCACAGCATATGGCACCAACGAATACTATAATGCTTGCTTGCGCCGTACTCACTGTTATAGAGGCGGCTCATCGCCGGCTTCCCACGGATTTTCCATGAACAAAGCGATGTGGGGACACCTGAGACTAGAAGTTTTCTGGGCGAAAGTTTGAACGTGTTATTTTTCGGCGGATAAACACATAGTGTTATTCTATCCATATGCTAGGGGTATATGTGACACGAACGATGCGCACCTCAAAAGACAATGTAGACGTCTTGGATGTTGCTGCGGACAAACGTAGAATACTGGATCAAATTATAAGCGCTGAGCCCACCGACTTCAAAGTGACTGCGGAAACAACGGGTGGAAAAGTCTTCTACGTATATTGTGCGTTTGACGCCATCGTATATCACATGCTTACAAAAGAGTCAATAAGGGTAGAAACCTTTTTGAGGGACAAAAAAGCGGTGATCAGGATCCCAAGCGACAAAGAGGTGTATGTTTCATTCGTGCAACCCAGCTATTGGCACACCTTACCCGCTACGAGCGAAACACCTTCACCCGCATGCCGTTTCCTGAAATTCTTCGGCAGCCAACGAGAATTTGACGACTGGAAATCCACCTTGGAGACAAGCACACAAGTGTTCGTGGAGGTTATGAATATGGAAGACGCGATGCACTTGGTGGACAAGGTGTTCGGCGGAGACAGGTAGCGTAGCCAGAAAAATCCGGGTTCAGAAAGAAACGGAGCACGATAGAGCTGAGAGTCGGTGTTTACGACTTTGCAAGTATGCGTGTGTCCGCATATCGAGGTGTGTCCCGCAGAGTCCAGTGGGTTGCTTCGCTGCGCGACCGACCTTACGCCGCCTTAAACGTTGAACCGCCTGTTCTGTTCCTCTATCTCAGGAAACCGACTCAGTGGTGCTGAACCAACGCCGGCCTCCATGCTGTGGCAACACGCTATAGGCAACAAAACTCAGCGGCACTTGCACCGCAACGCGGGCGTAATAAACACCGTTTTGTTCCAGATTCTTTCGGCCAATACAGCGAACAAAAAGTAAGAAGGGGTGGAGTGGGCACGGCGAGCAAGCCGTTCAGGCATACCATGACTCATAGTGTTTGGAACTCTGTCGCGTAAACGCCTGTATGAATGCGCTAAGAAACCCAGCCTTGTCGGCTAAAGCACTTGCTATGTCGACAAGCGAAACAACTCCTTCTAGCCCATTTTCCCCCACCACGGGTAGACGCCTGACGTGCCTACTTGCCATTAGTCTTAGCGCCTCCTCAATTGTCGCGTCGGGTCCTATCACGATTAGCGGGGAACTCATGACGACTCTTACCCTTGTAGTTCTCAGTCTAAGGCCCTTGGCAGCTACTCGACGCACTATGTCTCTTTCCGTGATTATTCCCACAATCTTTTCACCACGCTCTACAAGTACACAACCGCATCCCGAGTTCTCCATACCCTTCGCGGCGTCTTCCAAGGTTGCATTCACGTCGACCGCTATAGGGTCAATGGTCATGATTTCTTTAACCCGAACATTTAACTTGATTCTATCTTGACCTTCGATATTCATTGAACAGCGCCTCGATCAACTGGGTTGACAGCTTTGTCTCCGAGGCCGATATTCGAAACAATTCTGAGCAATGTATTCCTTGATAGTAGAATCAGGTCTCCACTTTTTCTTGTCGCACAAGGCACATTTCGAACCGCAAATAATCTTTTGGAACACTTTATTTTCATACTGACACCGATGACGTGAGCCACGTGTTTCCAGTCAATCCGTAGCGTTTGACTTTGTCTGTGTCCAAGCCCCTCTTCCTGCAGATGGACTCCACCACTTTCATCATAACCCATCCACCAAACCTTATGATGCCCGCGGTGCCCATCCTCACAAAGGGGTTA
>Ga0209012_1000743_pt1 | contig 41028 bp, 37 predicted proteins | sample RS3BMetagenome_FD_184735 | JGI IMG/M metagenome (GOLD analysis project Ga0209012, IMG submission 184735) | Ferric oxide microbial mat and aquatic microbial communities from Rainbow Spring, Yellowstone National Park, USA - RS3B (SPAdes) (version 3) ...
CGGTGCCCAGGGTGCGGGTCGAGCCGTTGGCCGCGTCGGTGACGGAGAAGGTGACGCTGCCCGTGGGCGAGCCGGCCTGGGTGGTGCCCGGCGCGACGACGGCGATGGTGGCCGTGATCGTGATCGAGGCCGGGTAGGTGGCGCTTGCCGCCGTCGAGGTGAGGGTGGTGGTGGTGGCCGCCTGGTTCACGGTCTGGGTGAGGGGGTCGTTCGTGCTGTCGCTCTTCAGGTAGTTGGTGTCGCCCGCGTAGCTGGCCGTGATCGGGTGCGTGCCGGCGATAAGGGCGAAGGTCGTGAAGGCGGCTGTCGTGACGCCGGTCGTCGGGTCGGTCGACAGCGTGCCGGTACCCAGCACGGTCGTCCCGTCCGAGAACGTGACGGTGCCGGTGGGCGGCGAGACCGCGGTCGTGCCGGGGATGTTCACCGTTACCGTGGCCGTGTACGTGACGGTCTGACCGAACACCGACGGGTTGATGCTCGACGTGAGCGCGGTCGTGGTCGCGGCCTGGGTCACGACCTGGGCCGTCGCCTGGGCGCTGCCGGCGAAGCTCGCGTCGCCGGCGTAGGTGGCGCTCACCGAGGCGGTGCCGGTGGGTAGCGTGCTGGTGGTGAGCGTGGCGCTGGTCACGCCGTCGGTCGTGGACACGGGCTCGCTGCCGGCGGTGCCGAGCGTGTTGCCGCTCGGGTCGAGGGCGACGAACGTGACCGAGCCCGTCGGGTCGGCGGCGTCGGTCGTGCCGGGCGCCGTGACCGCGATCGTGTCGGTGAGGGAGACGGGCTGGCCGGACACCGACGCCCCGCCCGTCGACGAGGTCAGGGTCGATGTGGTCTGAGCCTTGCCCACGCTGACGTCGACGGGACTGGCCGTCGAGTCGCTCGACGCGTAGTTGGCGTCGCCGCCGTAGCTGGCCGTGATGTCCGGGTGGTCGCCCACCGCCAGCGCGTCGGTCGTGAACGCGACCGTGACCGGGCCGCCGCTGCCGCCTGGGCTCACGGTGTTGGCCGGCAGCGCCGCCTTGCCGAGCACCGTGGTGCCGTCGTAGAAGGTCACTGTGCCGGTGGGCGCGACGGCCGGGGTCAAGAGAATGTCGCAGCCGCCCGGGCGCTTGCACCCCAATCCGCCGAACGGGGGCGGAATGAGGGTGGTCGGACTGACCGTCGCCGAAAGGGTGACGGTCTGACCGAACACGGTCGAGGGGGCACTCGTGGTCACTGTGGTTGTCGTGGTGTCCTGGCTCACGGTCAGGCTGGCCGGCGAGGCGTCGGCGTTGCTGGCGCTGTAGTTTCCGTCGCCGCCGTAGCTGGCGGTGATCGTGTGGCTGCCGCCGCCAAGCGCCGTCGTCGCGAACGTCGCGTAGGCGACGCCGCTTGCGCCGGCCGATAGAGAGGCGGTACCGATCTAGACGCCGCCGTCGTAGAACGTCACCGTGCCGGTGGGGGCGTCGGCGGGGGTCAAGAGAATGTCGCAGCCGCCCGGCCGCTTGCACCCCCGTCCGCCGAACGGGGGCGGAATCAGGGTGGTCGGACTGACCGTCGCCGAGAGGGTGACGTTCTGCCCGAACACGGTCGACGGGGCACTCGTGGTCACTGTGGTTGTCGTGGTGTCCTGGCTCACGGTCAGGCTGGCCGGCGACGCGTCGGCGTTGCTGGCGCTGTAGTTCCCGTCACCGCCGTAGCTGGCGGTGATCGTGTGGCTGCCGCCGCCAAGCGCCGACGTGTCGAGCGTGGCCTGGGCGACGCCGATGCCCGATGCTGACAGGGACGCGGTGCCGATCGCCTGGCCGGCGTCGTAGAACGTGACCATGCCGGTCGGCGCCTGGGCGGGGAAGACCGACCCTGCCGCGGTGTCGAAGACCAGAGCCGTCAGCGCGACGTTCTCGCCATAGACCGGGTTCGTCGGGCTGACCGCCAGTGCGGTGGCGGTCGAGTCCGGGACGACAACAAGCGGCACGTCGACCGTCTCGGGGGCGTAGTTGCCATCGCCCGCGTAGGCCAGCCGGAGATAGCTGCCGGGGGGCAGGTCGTGCGTCGTCAGGCTGACCGTGCTCGACGAGCCCGACGCGGCGAGCGACCCGGTGGCGTAGGTCGTCGCACCGGTCGGGTCGGTGAGCGAGGCGCTGCCCGTGGGTACGGCGACGGCGGTGTTCCCGTAGGGGTTGGTGAAGGTGGCCGAGACCGTCACGGGCTGTCCGTACTCGATCGGCGTCGCGGGCGAGACGCTGGTCCGGATGACGGCGATGGCGGGGTTGACCTCCTGGCTGGCGCTGCCGCTACTGCCCGCGAACGTGGCGTCGCCGGCGTACGTCGCCGCGATGTCCTGGCCGCTGCCGATCGCCAGGTCGGGCACGGTGAACGTCGCCGTGGCGCTGCCGCCGCTCCCGGACAGGGGCTCGGTGCCCAGCGAGGTCGAGCCGTCCACCAGGCTGACCGAACCGTCCGGCGTGTCGGTGCCGGGGGCCGCGACGGCGACCGTGACCGTGAACTGGACGCCTTGGCCCAGGCCGCTGGGGTTGACGCTGCTCGCGACCGAGGTCGTGGTGGCCTCCTGGTTCACCCGCTGCGCGAGTGTGCCGCTGCCGCCCGCGAAGTTCGTGTCGCCGCTGTAGGCAGCGGTGATCGCGTGGGCGCCGGTGGCCGCGTACGGGCCGGGCGCACACGTCGCTTCGCCGCTGGCGAGGGGGACGGCGCTGCAGATGGCGGTCGTGCCGTCCGAGAACGTCACGGTGCCGGTCGGCGGGCCAAGGTCGGCGACCGACGAGCTGACGGACGCGGTGTAGGTCACGCCCTGGTCGACGACGCTGGGGTCGGCGCTCGACGAGACCGAGGTGGTCGTCGCGGCCTTGTTGACCGTGAGCCTCGCCGGGCTTGTCGTCGCGGTGCCGCTGGCGTTGGTGAACACCGCCTCGTACTCGTTGCCGGAGTCGCTGCCGGTGGCCGTGAACGACAGGGCCGACGAGCCGGCGCCGGGCACGGCCGAGAACGAGGCGCCGCCGTCCGTGCTCACCTGCCACTGGACGGTCGGGTCCGGGATGCCGGAAGCGGCCGCGGCGAAGCTCACCGCGTCGCCCGCCGTGGTGGTCGCGGACTGGGGCTGCGTGGTGACGCTCGGCGCCACGTCGACGACGTCCGTGATCGTGCCGCCGTTCGCCGTGCAGCCGCCCACCTGGACCGTGCTGCCGGTGACATGGATGCTGCCACCGTCCGAGAACACGTCGGCGCAAACGCCCGTCCCCTTGCTACCGCTGGGCAGGCCGCCGCCGGCGTTGCCGCCGGTCGCCGCGTTCCCGCTGAACCCGCCCAGGGAGATCGTGACCGTGCCGCCGTTGTTGAACACGGCGCCGCCGATGCCCGCGCCGCCGCCGCCCCCGCCGCCGCCACTCTGGTACGCCTGGGTGGAGCCGTTGCCGGCGCCGAAGCCTCCGGTGCCACCGCTCGCGTTGCCGCCGCCGGAGGTGAGGCCGCCGCCGCCGCCGCCCCCGAAGCCGCCGTTGCCGCCGTTGCCGCCGTTGCCGCCGGCCGCGCTGGCGGCCCCCCCGCCGCCCCCGCCGCTGGCAAAGCCGCCGGAGCCCCCGCCGCCGGCACTGCTGCAGTCGTTGTACGACCCGCCGCCGCCGCCGGACGGGCCGCCGCCGAAGCCGCCGTTGCCGCAGAAGTTGCCGCTCTGCGGGTAGCCGCTGGCGCCGCCGGCACCGCCCACGGCCGAGTTGGTGGTGAAGGTGACGTTGGTGAAGGTCGCGGCGCCGGTGTTGTACACGCCGCCGCCGAGGCCGGCCCCGCCGCCGCCGCCGCCGGCACAGTCGGGGCACGGTCCGCTTGCCCCGGGGGCGCCGGTCGCGGTGTTGCCCGAGATCGTGCTGTCGGTGACGTCGAGCGAGCCGGCGTTGTCGACACCCGCGCCGAATGCGTCGCCCCCGCCGGCGACGGTGACGCCGGACAGGGCAAGGCTCGCACCGCCGGCCACGGTGATCACGCTGGAGGTGCCATTGCCCTCGATGGTCTCGCTGCCGTCGCCCTGGATGGTGACGCTGCCCGTGATCTCCAGCGTGGTCGCGAGGCTGTACGTGCCGGCCGGGAGCGAGACCGTGGTCGACCCGGTCGCGCATCCGCCGACCGACGAACCGGTCGCGGCCGTCTCCACCGCTGCACGCAGAGAACAGGTCGAAAGGGTGTCCTGGGTTGTGGAAACCGTGATGCCTACCGCCTGTGCCGGGAGCGCGGCGACACCGAACGGCGATGCGATGACGAGCATCGCGACGAAGCCCGTCAGCCACGTACGCATTGCGCAGCCTCCTCCCCGGGGTCCGGAACGACCGTGGGTTCGGCGGCTGGGGTCATTTCCTTGCGCGTCGATCGGGAGAGTGAGACAGACGCCCCGGGCGCCCGAAGGTGCAGACAGGGACCAACCGCCACACGGCGGCTGTCCCTCCCGCCCGCGGCTGCCAGACGCCTGCTCGCAACGAAGCCGGGGCGTGACGTGCGGACGCACCACCGGATGCGGGGGCGGACGGGCAGGTCGGCAGGGTTGCGTGCATGGGCGCCGAAGCCAATGGGCTTGGGTGAACGGCGTGGCGGGACGGGCCACGCGAGGCGGCGAGGCAGACCTGGCGGCGCTCGGGAATACTTGGTGATCAGCGCTACTTGCGCCCCGCTTGGCTGGCCAGCGCCGTGGCCCGGTCGTGCGATCCGTCCGCATCCGGCCCTGCCGGGTGCGACGGCGAGCGGGCGGAGCGCCCGCGCCGACCTGAGGCGCGAACCGTGCAACTTGTGACAACGCAGACGGGAGGGACGCCGATGGCGCAGCCGCTTGCATCCGCGGCACCGCGGTCGCGGGCCAAGGAGTTCGAGTGGCCGCCCTGGGTGGAGCCAGCGTTCACGGTCGTGGCCCTCGGGCTGTTCGGCCTGTACAGCCTGTGGGAGGTCTTCTTTCACCAGACGGGGCAGTACGGCAACTACCTGTCCCCGTTCTTCTCGCCCACGGAGGCGTGGGGGATCCGGTTCTTCCCGGCCGTGTGGGCGGTGTGGGTGCCTCTCCTCTTCCGGGGGACGTGCTACTACTACCGCAAGGAGTACTTCCGCGGCTTTTTCCGCGACCCGCTGTACTGCGGCCTGGCCGAGTCCAAGCGGCGCTACAACGGTGAGGTCAGCCTGCCGTGGTCGGCGAACAACCTGCACCGCTACGCCTGGATCCTCGTGTTCGTCGTCCTCGTCTTCCTCTGGAAGGACGCGATCTCGGCCTTCTTCTTTCCCAAGGTCGGGTTCGGCGTCGGACTGGGCTCGCTCATCATGCTGTTCAACGTCCTGTGCCTGACGATCTACAGCTTTTCGTGCCACGCTCTGCGGCACATGATCGGCGGCCACAAGAACCGCTTCACCACCCGCACGGGCCAGACCACGGTCTGGTACCGGATGTGGCACCAGGTCTCGGTCTGGAACCAGCGGCACGGCAGCTGGGCGTGGCTGTCGATGTTCACGGTGTGGGGCACCGACCTGTACATCCGGCTTCTCCTGAGCGGAGTCCTCCACGATCCGAGGTTGATCCGATGAGCGAAGAGCAGATCGAGCGGCACGACTACGACATCCTCGTCCTGGGCAGCGGCGGCGCCGGCCTGCGCGCCGCGATCGAGGCGGCCGGAACCGGACTCAAGGTGGCGCTCCTGGGCAAGTCGCTCCTGGGCAAGGCCCACACGGTCATGGCCGAAGGCGGCGCCGCGGCGTCGCTGGGCAACGTCGACCCGCTGGACGGGTGGGAGACCCACTTCTACGACACGATGCGCGGCGGCCACTTCATCAACAACTACAAGATGGCCGAGACCTTCGCCAAGGAGGCGCCCGAGCGCATCCTCGAGCTGGAGTACTGGGGCGCCGTGTTCGACCGCACGGACGAGGGGCGGATCCTGCAGCGCGCGTTCGGCGCCCATACGTTCCGCCGCCTGTGCCACGTCGGCGATCGCACGGGTAAGGAGCTTCTGCGCACGCTGCAGCAGAAGGTCATGTACCTGGAAAACGTCGACATCTACCAGGAGATCACCGCCACGAAGCTCCTGCGCGACGCGGACGGGGTGGCGGGGCTCGTGGCCTACTACCGCACCGACGGCCGCTTCGCCCTGTTCCGGGCGCGGGCGATCGTCCTCGCCACGGGCGGCTGGGGCAAGGTGTTCAAGGTCACCTCCAACTCCTGGGAGAGCACGGGCGACGGCGCGGCGATCGCGTTTCGCGCCGGCGCCGACCTCATGGACATGGAGATGGTCCAGTTCCACCCGACGGGCATGGTCTGGCCGCCGGGGGTGCGCGGCATCCTCGTCACCGAGGGCGTGCGGGGCGAGGGGGGGCTCCTGCGCAACGCCAAGGGCGAGCGCTTCATGCTGACCTACGACCCGGAGCGCAAGGAGCTCAGTTCGCGCGACGTCGTCGCCCGCTCGATCTGGAAGGAAGTCCAGGCCGGACGGGGCACGCCGCACGGCGGCGCCTGGCTCGACATCACCCACCGCGGACCGGCGTTCATTAAGCGCAAGCTGCCCGGCATGTACGAGCAGTTCCGCGCCCTGGCCGACGTCGACATCACCAAGGAGCCGTTCGAGGTCGGACCGACGATCCATTACACCATGGGCGGCCTGCGCGTCGACGCCGAGACGGAGGCGACCAGCCTGCCCGGCCTGTTCGCGGCCGGCGAGTGCGCGAGCGGCCTGCACGGCGCCAACCGCCTGGGCGGCAACTCCCTCACCGACCTGCTCGTATTCGGCCGCCGGGCCGGCGCGGCGGCGGCGGTATTCGCGCAGGGCCGGGGCGACGCGCGGATCGACGAGGCCGAGGTCCGCGGCGAGATTGCCCGCGTCCTGGCGCCGCTAGGCCGGGACAAGGGCGAGAACCCGTACGCGATCCACGAGTCGTTGCAGGACATCATGGCCAGCCACGCCGGCATCGCCCGCACCGGGCCCGTCCTCGAAGAGGGGCTGGGCAAGCTTCGCGCGCTCAAGGAGCGGGCGAAGGGCATGGCGGTGATCGGCACGCGGGCGTACAACCCGGGCTGGCACACCTACATGGACGTCCACAACATGCTCGACCTGTGCGAGGCGATCATCCTCGGCGCGATCAAGCGCACCGAGAGCCGCGGCGCGCACTGGCGCACGGACTTCCCGGACGAGACGGACGAGTACCTCGTGAACTACGTGCAGTCCTGGGATGACGGCAAGTACACGATGCGCACCGAGCCCGTGCCGCAGATGCCCGACGACCTGAAGGGCCTGTTCCAGATGGGCAAGGCGCCGGGCTACGCGCGGGCCGAGGCGAAGGGAGGCAAGGCCGGTGCCTGAGGAGATCACCCTCAGCGTGTTCCGCGGCGACCGCAGCGGCGGCCGCGAGGAGTCGTACCCGGTGCCGCTGACGCCGGGCATGGTCGTGCTGGACGCGGTCCACTACGTCCAGGCCAACCTCGCCCCCGACCTCGCCGTGCGGTGGAACTGCAAGGCCGCCCACTGCGGCTCGTGCAGCGCCGAGATCAACGGCAGGCCGCGGCTCATGTGCAAGGCGCGCCTTGACGAGTACGAGGGCGTGGTGCACGTCCGGCCGATGCACACCTTCCCGCTGATCAAGGACCTCGTCACCGACGTGTCGTGGAACTACGAGGTGCAGAAGAAGATCGCGCCGCTCCAGCCGGCCGCACCCGCGCCCTTCCACATGTACCAGCCGGACGTGGATCGCCTGCAGGAGTTCCGCAAGTGCATCGAGTGCTTCATGTGCCAGAACATCTGCCACGTCCTGCGCGACCACGAGGGGCAGGATCGCTACTACGGCCCGCGCAACATGATCCGCATCGCCGAACTGGCGATGCACCCGATGGACACCGCCGACCGCGTCCCGCTCGCCCACGGCGACGCGGGCCTGGGGCTGTGCAACATCACCAAGTGCTGCTCCGAGGTGTGCCCCGAGAACATCCACATCACCGACGACGGCATCATCCCGCTCAAGGAGCGCGTCGCCGACCGCTACTACGATCCCCTTCGCCGGGTCTGGTCGCTGTTCGGCGGCGGCAAGCACGAGTCGGCCGGCGACCGCTAGCGACAGCGCCGCTCGCGCGCGCCCGGCCTCGGCCGGGCGCGCGTCGCGCGTAGGTGACGCCAAGGAGGCGCACGCGTAGGCGTTCGTGTAATGTAGAGGGGCAATCGGGGCTCGCCGACGTGCTGCGCCCGCTGCGGCGTCGCCGGGCTCCGCGCACGGATCGATAGGCCAACGTCGAGGGGTGGACAGGCTGCTCAACTCGGTGGGAGTCGATCACACCCGGGTGCCGCTGCCCGTGCGCGAGCGACTGCGCCTGGACCCGGCGCGCGCCCGCGAGTGGCTGGAGGTGGCCCGCATGCACGGCGCCGCGGAGGCGGCCGTGCTGTCTACGTGCAACCGCACCGAGGTCGTGGTCTCGTGCGACGACGGCGCATGGCCGGTGCTGCGCGCCTGGATGGCGGCCGACTGGTCGCGCCGGGCGGCGGTCGATGCGACACGGCTGGAGGCCCTGTGGGTGGTGCGCGAGCGCGGCGACGCGGTGCGCCACCTGTTCCGCGTGTGCGCCGGCCTCGAATCGGTCCTCGTCGGCGAGGGCGAGATCCTCGCCCAGGTCAAAGACGCCTACGCGGTCGCACGCGCCGCGGGGGCTGTAGGGCCGGTGCTGCATCCGCTGTTTCAGGCCGCGCTGCGCGCCGGCCGGCAGGCCCGGCGGGATACCGCGCTGGGCGGCGTGGCGCAGTCGCCCGGCGCCGCCGTCGTCGAGCTGGCGCGCGACGCGCTGGACGGCGACCTCGCCGGACGGTCGGCGTGGGTGTGGGGAAGCGGCACGATCGGCCGCGCGGCCGTCGAGCACCTGGTCGAAGCGGGCGCCGTCGTGCGCGTCGCCAGCCGCACCGCGGCGAACGCCCGCGCGGCGGCGGGCGAGCGGGCGCAGGCGGTCGCTTGGGCCGACCGCGAGGCGGCGATGGTGGACGCGGACGTGCTCGTGCTCGCCGTGTCCGGCGCCCAGGCCTGGCTGGACGCGCCCGAACTGGCCGAGGCCATGGCCGGCAGGCCGGACCGGCCGCTGTTCGTCGTCGATTTTGGCGTGCCGCGCAACGCGCACCCAGGTGTCGCGCACGTCGCGGGCGTCCGCCTCGTCGGCGTCGACGACCTCGGCGCCCACCTCGCCCTCGGCCGAGCCCGCCTGGAGGCGGCGGCGGCCGAGGCGACGGCGCTGGTCGACGACGCGGTGGCGATATTCCTGCGCGAGCACCGCCAGCGCCGCGCGGCACCGCTCATCCGCTCGCTGTACGAGAAGGCGGAGACCGTCCGCCGCGACGAGCTTGCGCGAACGCTGCGGCGCCTGCCCGACCTGCCGCCGCAGGCGCGCGAGGCCCTGGAGCATCTGACCCACCGCATCGTCCGCCGGTTGCTCAACGACCCGGCCCTGGCCTTGCGGGCCGGGGCGGCCGGTGCGAACGACAGCGAGTTCTTTGCCACGGCGGCTTCGCTACTGGGCCTGGTCGACGAGACGGGCGACGCGGGGGCGGGATAGGCGACCATGGACCGGACGCCTGCGGGCGCGGTGTCGACGGTAGTGCGCATCGGCAGCCGGACCAGCGCGCTTGCGCGGTGGCAGGCCGATCGGGTGGCGGCCGGCCTCGCGTCCGCGGGCGTGGACAGCCGGTTCGTGGGCGTGCGCACGCACGGCGACGTGACGCCCGGACCGCTGGCCGACCTGGGCGGCGACGGCGTGTTCGTCACCGCCCTCGAGGACGCCCTTCTCGCCGCGCGCATCGACGTGGCCGTCCATTCATACAAGGACATGCCGACGCGTGCGCCCGATCGTCTGGTGGTGGCCGCCGTGCTGGCCCGCCACGACCCGCGCGACGCCGTGGTCGGCCGTCCGCTCGGCGACCTGCCGGCGGGTGCGCGGGTGGGCACGAGCTCGCCGCGCCGCGCCGCGTTCGTACGTGCCCTGCGCCCCGATCTGGAGGTGGTGCCGATTCGCGGGAACGTGCCAACGCGCCTCGCGCAGGTCGACGACGGCGCCGTCGCGGCCGCGGTGCTCGCCCTCGCGGGCCTCGAACGGCTCGGACTGGGCGACCGGGTGTGCGAGGTGCTCGCAGCGGACGCCTTCCCGCCGGCGCCGGGCCAGGGTGCCATCGCCGCCCAGTGCCGCCGGGACGACCCGGCGGGCGCCGCTGTCGCGGGCCTGGATGACGCCGCCTCGCGCCGCGCGACGGCGGCCGAGCGTCGGCTCATGGCCCTGTTGGGCGGCGGCTGCGACCTGGCGCTTGGTGCCTGGGCCGAGGCGGACGCGACCGGTCCGGTCCGACTCGTGGCGCGCTGGATCGGACCGGACGGGGAGGACCGGCGAGCGGACGTGACGGCGGACACGCCGGACGGCGCGGCCGAAGCGGCCGCCGCCGGGCTGGGGTACCGATGACCGGGCCCGAGGAGGCGCTGTGGCTGGCCGTCGGCGCGGTCGGCGACCCGGAGGCGATCGAGCCGGACGAGCGTCGGCTGATGGCCCGGGCGGGCCGCGTCGAGGTGGCGCCGGACGTCAGCCCGGCGATGGCCCTGTGGGCCGATCCGGATCGCGTCCAGGTCGCCGCGCGCGACCAGGCGTGGCAGCCCGACATGTCCCATGACGACCGGGGCGTGGTCTGGATCGCCGTCGCGCCGCCCGGGCCGGACGTCGTGCCGGGGCTCGACCGCAGCCACCCCGGCTGGCGCGCCGTGACGCCCGCCGCGGACGCGCGGGCGGGCGAGGACGCGCGCGCCCTCGACGGCGCGACGCTGGTCATGACGCGGGCCTGGGATGACCAGCGGGCCGAGGCGGGAACGTTCGCCGCATGGGGAGCGCGCCTCCTCCCCTGGCCGCTGTCCGAACCGGCGCCGACGCCCGCGCCGGAGGAATTGCGCGCGGCCGCCCGCCGCCTCGCGACCGGCGGGTACGCTGCCCTGGGCGTGACGAGCGCGCGTGCGGCGCGTGCCTTGGCCGCGGCACTCGTCTCGGGTCCCGGCATGCCGGCGTCGCGCCCGTTCATCGGCGCGGTCGGCGAGGCGACGGCCGCCGCCCTCGCCGAGGTTGGCCTGCCCGCCCACATGGAGGTGTCGGGCGGGGGCGCCGAGTTGGGCCAGGCGCTTGGTCGCAAGGCGTGGGGGCGCAGCGTCCTCCTCGTCCAGGCGGCGGGCGGCCGCCCCGAGGCCGCCCAGGCGGTCCGGACCGCCGGCGCCAAGGTCGACGTCGTGGCTGCCTACGCCATGATCGAGCCGGCCTTCCGGCGGGTGTTCGACGGGCGCGTGCTGGGCGCCCTGGAGTCGGCCGACGCCGCGCACGTGTACATGACCTGGTACAGCCCCCAGGCGCTCGAACGCGGCCTTGCGGTCTTGGGCAGCGCCCTGCGCCGCGCCACCTGGGTCGTGGTGGGCCAGACCACCGGCGCCGCGGCGCACCGCCACGGCGCGCCGGCGGGCGGCATCGTCGTCGCCGCCCAGCCGACCACCCGATCGGTCGCCCTCGCCGTGCGGCGCACCCATGCCGAGCGCGCCGCCCGCCGAACCGGCGCCTAGCGCAGCACCGATCCGAGGAGGAGAACGCATGCCGACGGTACCTTCTCTGGCCGCGCCCGACCTCATCCAGCGGCCGCGACGCCTGCGCGCCACGACCGCGATGCGCGACCTGGCTGCCGAAACCGATCTGACGCCGTCGCGGCTGCTGCAGCCCTTGTTCGTCGTCCCCGGGACCGGGGTCAAGCGGCCGATCGGCACCCTCCGGGGGCAGTTTCACGTCTCCGTGGATCGCCTCGACGAGGTCGTCGAGCCCCTGGCACGGGCCGGCATCGCCGGCCTTGTCGTTTTCGGCCTGCCCCGTGCCGGCACCAAGGACGAGCGCGGTAGCGGCGCCGACGACCCCGACGGCGCCGTTGCGCGCGCGGTAAGGGCGCTGAAGGCCGCCTTCCCCCAGCTCCTGGTCGCGACCGACGTGTGCCTGGACGCCTACACGTCGCACGGCCACTGCGGCCTGGTCGAGGGCGAGCGGATCCTCAACGACGAGACCCTGCCGCGTTTGGCCTCCATGGCCCAGGTGCACGCCGACGCGGGCGCGGACATCGTCGCCCCGTCGGACATGATGGACGGACGGGTAGCGGCGATCCGCACCGCCCTCGATGCGGCCGGACACGCCGACACGGCCATCCTGTCCTATGCGGTCAAGTACGCTTCGAGCATGTACCAGCCGTTTCGGGAAGCCGAGGAGTCGGTGCCCGCGTTCGGCGACCGCCGCTCGTACCAGATGGATCCGCGCAACGGCCGGGAGGCGCTGCGGGAGGCGGCCCTGGATGCGGCCGAGGGCGCCGACCTGTTGATGGTGAAGCCGGCCGGGCCGTATCTCGACGTGCTCGCGGCGGTGGCCCGGGCGTCCGACCGCCCGGTGCTCGCCTACCAGGTCTCGGGCGAGTACGCCATGCTCGCGGCCGCCGCCGAGGCCGGCCTGCTCGACTGGGACCGGGCCCTGCTCGAGGCCGCCATCGGTATCCGCCGGGCCGGCGCAGCCGGCATCCTCACCTACGCCTGCCTCGACCTCGTGCGCATCCTGGGCGGTTGACCCCTGCACCCCGGGCCGGCGCAAGCCGCCGGCCCGGGGACGGCGGCGGCTCCCGGGCCGGCGCGATGCGCAGGCGGACGCCCTGGTCGCGCGTGTCCGGTGCGCGTCCCCCTCGGCCCCCGGTTCGCTGTAGGCGGCCGGCATCCGCCGGCGCAGAGGGCAGGGATGCATCATGCAGGCCGACCTCGCCGCCGCCGATGCGTTGTGCCGTTCCCGCGGCCTGGGCGGCCTGTCGCGGGTGCAGGCGCTCGCCGGCGGTGCCGTCAACGGCGTCTACCGTGCCCTCGCGGCCCAGGCCGGTCCGGTGGTGGTGCGGGTCAACCGTCGCGATCCGGACGACGCCAAGTTCTCCCGCGAGCGGGCCGTCGCGGCCCTCCTGGCGCGCGTCGCGCCGCAGGTGCCCGTGCCGGAGGTGCTGCTGGTCGAAGAGGATCCAGCGCGCACGCCGCACCCCGTGCACGTCGCCCGCTGGATCGACGGCGTGGCCGGCGACAGCCCGGAGGTGGCGGCACGCTTCCTCCCCCACGCCGCCCTCGGTGCCCTCATCGCCGGCGTCCACGCCGTGACGACGCCGCACTTCGGCTGGCCGCGACCGGCCACCGGCGACGCGCGAGACCGCGACTGGGCGGCGTACCTGGGCGATCTCGCCCGTCGCCGCCTGGTCGACCTCGCGACGGTGAACGCCCTGCGCCCGGCGGAGATCTCCGCCCTGGCGGCCTGGCTCGAGGCGCGCTTGGCCGAACGGCAAGGCGAAGGCCGGCGCGTGCGCCCTGCGCTCGTCCACGCCGACCTGCATTGGGGAAACGTGCTCCTCGACCCTCGCGCCACGCCGGCGCGGATCGTCGGCCTGCTCGACTTCGAGTGGGCCATGGGGGCCGACCCCGGCGCGGACTGGGCCTGGGCCACGCGCGCGGTGCGCCACGCGACGGCCGTGCGCCGCGCCTATGTCGGCGCCGGGGGCACGCTGCCGGACGGACGGCGAGCCGCACTGTACCGGGTCGTCCAGAGCCTCGAGATCCTCGCCGTCGCCGCCCGCCACTGGGGCCGCGACCACCCGGCCTATGCCGGCCACCTGGCGATTTTGCGCGGTGCGCTGGGCCGGCGACGCGAGCGACCCGCCTGATCCCGGACCGCGCAACGTGCTCCGGCCGGGCGAGCCCCGTGCCTTACGACAGGGCTACGCCTGTTCGTCGGCCGAGGGCCCGTACACGGCGGGCACGGACAGGCCGAGGAGGCGCAGGTAGACGCCGAGCTGGGCCCGATGGTGGATCATGTCGGCGAGAAAGAAGCCGCGCACGACCGCGTACCGTGGCACCGGACCCCACAGCACCTGATCGCCGTGCATCATCGTCCAGGTTTCGCCAAGCGTCGCCTCCGAGGCGGCCTCGAGCGCCTCGCGGGCGAGCGCCACCGAGCGGTCGAAGGTGTCCGCCAGGGCCGCGGCGCCCTCCGGCGCGGGCAGCATGTCGTTCCAGTTCGCCATGTCCGTGCTCGACTCGCGCAGGACCGTAGGCACGCCCGAGAGCATGCGTGCGGTCCACGAGGCGAGGCGGCCCATCGGCATCGACTTTTCGTGCGGCGACCATGCCCAGCGCTCCTGGGGTACGCGCTCCAGGGTCCTGCGGGTGGCGCCGGACTCGGTGGCGATCTCGTCGAGAAGAATGCGGCGGATCGAGGGTACGTCGGCCACGGTATCCCTCCTAGGGGCGGGTTGGGACAAACATGTGTTCGCCGCGTGGTGCGCGTGTCCTTCCCCTGTCGAACGGTGGGGATGCCTAGCATCGATGCCGGTACGGCGCTATGATCGGGGCCGGAAGTGGGGAGGGACGGCGGTGACCGAAACGCTGGGATCGCGCGCCCGACCGATTCGCGTGGTCGTGGCCAAGGTCGGCCTGGACGGACACGACCGCGGGGCCAAGATCGTCGCACGCGCCTTTCGGGACGCGGGCATGGAAGTCATCTACACGGGTCTTCACCGCACCCCGGACGAGGTGGTCGAGGCCGCCGTGCAGGAGGATGTCGACGTCGTCGGGCTGTCGGTGCTGTCCGGCGCCCACATGACGCTCGTGCCGCGCGTCCTCGAACTGCTGCGGGAGCGGGGCATCGGCGACGTCGTCGTTATCGTGGGCGGGATCGTGCCCGACGACGACGCGCGGGCCCTGCGCGCCCTGGGCGTCGCCGAGGTGTTCGGGCCGGGCGCGGAGACGCAGGCCCTGGTCCGGTTCGTCGAGGACCACGTGGCGGAGCGGGCTTGACCGCCACGCGCACGTTCGAGGACTGGGAGGCGGCCTTTCGCCGGGGCGAGCGTCTGGCGCTCGCGCGCGCCCTGACCTGGGCCGAGAACGGCGACGACCGGGCCGGGCGGCTGCTCGCGGCGGTCGGGCCGCCGGCCCGGCGGGCCCACGTCGTCGGTCTCACCGGCAGTCCCGGGGTGGGCAAGTCGACCCTGGTCGATCGCCTGGCGATCGCGTTGCGCGGGCGCGGCGACCGCGTGGGTGTCCTGGCCGTGGACCCGTCGAGCCCGTTTACCGGCGGTGCCATCCTCGGCGACCGGGTGCGCATGGCGGAGGGGACCGTCGACCCCGACGTGTTCGTCCGCTCCCTGGCCACGCGCGGCCGCCTGGGCGGACTGTCCGCCGCCACCGGCGACGCGATCCGCATGCTCGACGCGTTCGGCAAGCAGGCGGTGCTGGTCGAGACGGTCGGGGCCGGCCAGGCCGAGGTGGAGATCATGTCGCTGGCCGACACGGTCCTGGTCGTCCTGGCCCCGGGCCTGGGCGACGAGGTCCAGGCGATCAAGGCCGGCATCCTCGAGATCGCCGACGTGCTGGTGGTGAACAAGGCGGACCGGCCGGGGGCGGATCTGACCGCCCGGGAGCTGCGACAGATGCTCCTCCTCGGCCGGCGGGAGGCGGACCCGGACGCCGGCCAGGTGCCGGGCTGGACGCCGCCCGTGGTGCGGGCGTCGGCGGCCACGGGCGACGGGATCGCCGACGTGGTCGAGGCGATCAGCCGCCACCGGGACGCGCTGGAGCGATCGGGCGCGGCGGCCGGCCGCCGCCGGCGGGCGGCCGAGCGGGCGCTGGCCGATGCCCTCGCCGCGGCCTATCTGGCCGACGTACGGTCCCGTGCGGGACCGCTGTGGGAGGACGGGGTCGCGCGCCTGGCGCGCGGCGGCGCCACGCCCGGTGCCGTGGCGCGCGACATGCGCGCGGCGCTCGAGGGCGGCGAACCGACCGGACGGGGCTGAACGAGCGGGAGGGAGAACCGATGGACTTTTCCCTGTCCGAGGAAGAGCGTGGCCTGCAGTCGGCGATGCGTGACCTGGCCCGGTCGGTGTTCGCGCCGCGCGCGGCGGAGATCGACCGGACCGGGGCGTTTCCCTGGGATAACGTTCGTACCCTCGCCGAGGCGGGCTACCTGGGCATGACGCTGCCGCCTCGCTACGGCGGTGCGGGCGCCTCGTTCGTCTCGTTCATCCTGTGCCTCGAGGAGATCGCCCGCGCCTGCGCGGTCACGGCGGTGATCTTCGAGGTGCACAACTCGCTGCACACCGAGCCGATCTTCCGGTTCGGCAGCGAGGCGCAGCGAGAGCGGTTCCTGCCGCCCCTGGCCAAGGGCGAGGTTCTGGGCGCCTACTGCCTCACCGAGCCTTCGTCCGGATCCGACGCGGCCGCGATGCAGTCCGTCGCGACACCGGTCGATGGCGGCTACCGGCTGCGCGGCCAGAAGGCGTTCATCACCAACGGCGGTGTCGCCGACCGCTACGTCGTGTTTGCCCGCACGTCCGCAGACGCGGACCGGCGCGCGATCAGCGCCTTCGTCGTGGACAAGGACAGCCCGGGCCTGAGCTTCGGCGCGCCGGAGCGCAAGATGGGCCTGCACGCCTCGCAGACGACCCAGGTCTTCTTCGACGACGTCTTTGTCGAGGAGGACCGGCTCATCGGCGAGCGCGACCACGGCATGCGCATCGCGCTGTCGACCCTCGACTACGGTCGGGTGGGCATCGCCGCCCAGGCCATCGGCATCGCCCAGGCGGCGCTGGACACGGCCGCCAACTACGCGCTCGAGCGCTACCAGTTCGGCCGGCCCATCGCCGAGCACCAGGGCGTGCAGTGGATCCTGGCCGAGATGGCCACCGATCTCGAGGCGGCGCGGTGGATGTGCTACCGGGTCGCATGGATGGTCGACCAGGGGCGTAGAGCGACGACCGAGATCGCGCAGGCCAAGCTGTTCGCCTCGACGATGGCGAACGTCCACATCCCGCGGGCGCTACGCGTGCTCGGCGGGTACGGCTACCTCCAGGACCACCCGATCGAGCGCAACCTGCGCGACGCGAAGGTGACGGAGATCTACGAGGGCACCTCGGAGGTCATGAAGATGCTGGTCGCCCGCGGCGTCATCGAGGCGGCGCGAAACGGCCGGACCTCCTGAGCCAGTCCGCGCCCGGCGTGGAGCGCCCGCCCAGGTCGCCCTGGCGGGCGCGCTTGCGTGCGTACATCGCCTGCTCGGCGCGTGCCACGACCGCGTGGGCCGGCTCGCCCGGCAGCCGCACCGCGGCACCGGCGGACACGCTGAGGGCGAACCCCGCCGCCGAGGCGCTCACCAGCGGCGCCCCCGAGGTCGGGTCGCCGCCGCGGTTCCACATCGCCACGGCGCGGTCGAGCCGCTCCGGCGCATCCAGCAGGTCGGTGCCGCGGTCCGCGTCGGCGATGGCGACGAACTCGTCCCCGTAGGGACGGAAGATGAGGGCCGCGTCGCCGACCGCCCGCTGGACCATGCGCCCCGCCGTCCGGATGTAGCGGTCGCCCATGGCGTGGCCGATCTCGTCGTTCACCGCCTTCAGGCCGTCCATGTCGGCGAACAGGGCGGTGAACGCGGTACGCGCGGCGAGGTCGTAGCCGTCGAGGACCTCGTCGAGAAAGCTGCCGTTGAACAGCCCCGTCAGGCTGTCGCGACGCAGGGCGAATTCGCGTTCGAGGAGCTCCGAGGCCAGGCGGGAGAACTGGACGAGCGTGTGCACCGAGCGACTTGTCGGTACGCGTCCGCTCGACGGGTCGTCGGCGGTCAGGAGGCCGATCAGGTCGCCGCCCTTGGCGTGCAGGGTGGCGAGGAACATGTCGTCGGGATGCCAGTCGATGAACGCCTCGCGGGGCAGGGACGACGGGACGGTAGCCGGGTGGCCCTGGGGCACCAGCAGGGACGCGGGGATATAATAGGCATGTTCGCCCAGGGGCACGCCCCGCGCCTCCAGGCCGCGCACTTCCTCGCGCGACAGGGACGGCAGGCGACGGATGCGCGCCAGCTCGGCGTCCGGAAGGCCCGCACCGCCGACAAGCACGTCCGATGTAAGGACGTGCCGGTACACGGACACCAGGCAGCGCCGGAAGAGGCCGCTATGGACGACGCCGGTTGCGACGACCGCGAGCTTGTCCTGGAGCGCCTGGGCGTGCAGGATGCCGGCGGACGCCTCGAGGAAGGCCCGGTATTGCCGGACATCCTCCTCGTCGCTCGCCATCGGCCGTCGCCCCCCGACAGCGCGCCCGCGCACCTGCCTTGCTGTATGCGGTAATTCGGGTTGCGCCGGGCGGCTTCCTGTCCACGCCGGGCGAACCTGGAAGAAATGGGGTGCCCTGGTGGCGATCGACGTCGTGATCGCGGGAGCGGGCGGTCGAACGGGCAGGGAGGTGGCGCGCGCCCTGCTCGCCGCCCGCGACCTGCGCCTGGTCGGTGCCCTCGGCGCGCACTCGGCCGGCCGGGACGTGGGCGAGATGGTCGGCGCCGGTCCCGTCGGCGTCACCGTCCGGGCCACGCTGGACGAGGTCGCGCCGCCGCCGGGCGCCGTCCTGGTCGACTTCACCCTGGCCGAGGCGTCGCGCCGGCTCGTGCCCGCGGCGCTGCGGCGGGGAATGCCGGCCGTGGTCGGGACGACGGGCCTGGGCACGGAGGACCTCGAGGAGATCGAGGCGGCCGCGGCCCAGGGCGGGGTGGGCGCGTGCGTGGTGTCGAACTTCTCCCTGGGCGCCGTCCTGTGCGCCCGCCTGGCGGCCCTGGCGATCGAGGTGTTTCCCGACGTCGAGATCGTCGAGCTCCACGGCAGCCACAAGCGCGACCGTCCGTCCGGGACGGCGGCGGCGCTTGCGGACCGGCTGAGCGACCTGCGCCCGGCGGGACGCGAGGTGCCGATCCACTCCGTCCGCCTGCCGGGCCTGGTCGCGCACCAGGAGGTTCTGTTCGGGCGGCCGGGCGAGGTGCTCACGCTGCGCCACGACGTCTTGTCGCGCGAGGCGTACGCCGAGGGCGTTCTCATGGCCGTGCGCCGCGCGCCCGCGCTGCGCAGCGTGGTGACGCGCCTGGAAGAGGTCTGGGAGGGCGCCTAGGTCGGGAACGAAACGGTAGGAGGCCAACCGATGGAACCGGTCCACGCCGCCGACGCGCGGCTTTGGCAGGAGATCGCCGAGCAGCCGGCCGTGCTGTCGGCCGCGGCGCGACGCACGGCCGCGGTGGCCGAGCTGGGCCGCCGCCTGTGGGCGTCGCCACGGCCGCTCGCCGTGCTGGCGGCGCGGGGCACGTCCGACAACGCGGCGATCTACGCCAAGTACCTGATCGAGGTCTTCCTCGGCACGCCGGTCGCGCTCGCCGCGCCGTCGGTGTACACGCTCTACGGCGGACGCGTGCGCCTGGACGGGGCCGTGCTGGTGGCCCTGTCGCAGTCGGGCGCCTCGCCCGACCTCGTGCGCGTCGTCGAGGAAGGCAGGCGCGCGGGCGCGGTCACCGTGGCGGTCGTCAACCGGGTCGACTCGGCGCTGGCCGCCGCGGCCGAACATGTCGTGGACGTGGGTGCCGGGGCCGAGGAGAGCGTGGCGGCGACGAAGAGCTTTACCGCCCAGCTGTTGACCCTGGCCCAGTTCATCCTCGGCGCGGCCGGCGGGAGCGAGGCGGCGGCGGCGATGGCCGCGCTCGATCGCGTCGGGCCGGCGGCGGCGCAGGCCCTGACGCTTGCGCCGTCGGTCGAGGACTGGGCCGTACGGGCCGCGTCCGGGTGGCGCAGTGCCTACGTCGTCGGTCGCGGCTTCGCCTTTCCGGTCGCCCTGGAGATCGCGCTGAAGATGAAGGAGATGGCCAGCGTCCTCGCCGACGGCTATTCGGCCGCCGACGTGCGGCACGGCCCGATCGCCCTGCGGGGCGAGGATCTGCCGTTCGTCGTCATCGGCGGCAGCGGCCGCGCCAGGGACGACCTCCTGTCGCTGGTGCGGCAGGCACACGACGGCGCAAGCCCGACCGTCGCCCTTACGGACGACGACGAGGTGGCGGATGCCGCCGACACGGCGTTTCGCTTGGCGCACCTGCCCGAGGCGCTGGCACCGATCCCGGCGGCCGTGCTGGGACAGGTGGTGGCGTACGCCCTGGCGCGCGCCCGCGGCACCCACCCGGGCGAGCCGGAGGGCATCCACAAGGTGACCCGGACGCTGTAGCTAGGCCTGGTCCGGCGAGGCGAGGCGCGCCACGGTGGAGGCGATCCGCCGCGCGCGCGTGTCGTCGCGCCGGGCGCCGTCGATCCAGGCGACGTATTCGCTCCGGTGGGACGGCGCCAGCCTGTGCCAGACGGCGGCAGCGGCCGGCGTCGCCGCCAGGGCGCGGCGAAGGTCGTCGGGGATGTCCGGCGGCTGGGCCGGCATCGGCAGCCCTCCTCAAGACGGTGCGCAAGGCGTAACAAAAAAGGGGCCCCCGAGGGCCCTCCATGGTCGGGTGGACAGGATTTGAACCTGCGACCCCAGCGTCCCGAACGCTGTGCGCTACCAAGCTGCGCCACCACCCGGAGCAGGCTTCATCCTACCGACGCCGCTGTGGCCTGTCAAGGCGAGAGCGGGCGCGAGAGAGGGGGCGAGGGCGACGTCGGCGCGCGTCATCGGCACCGCCGGTCACATCGACCACGGCAAGTCGCGTCTGGTCCTCGCGCTCACCGGCGTGGATCCGGACCGCCTGCCGGAAGAGAAGGCGCGGGGCATCACGATCGACCTCGGGTTCGCGCCGCTGCCGCTGCCCGGCGGCGGGCAGGCGGCGTTTGTCGACGTGCCCGGCCACGAGCGGTTCGTCCGGACGATGGTGGCGGGCGCGTCCGGCATCGATCTGGCCCTGCTCGTCGTGGCCGCGGACGAGGGGCCGATGCCCCAGACGCGCGAGCACCTGGCGATCCTCGACCTGCTTGGCGTGCCGCGCCTTGTCGCCGTGCTGACCAAGCGGGACCTCGTCGACGACGAGTGGCTGGCGCTCGTCGAGGCCGACGTCGTCGCCATGCTGGCGCACACGCCGTATGCGCAGGCACCGGTCGTCGCCGTGTCCGCCGCCACGGGCGACGGCCTCGACGCCCTGCGCGCGCTGCTGGCGCGCGCGATCGCCCAGGCCCCGGGCCATCCGGTCGATGCGCCGTCGCGCCTGCCGGTCGACCGCGTGTTCACGCGGCCGGGGTTCGGCCCGGTCGTGACCGGTACCCTGATCGCCGGCGCGATCGCGGCCGAGGACCGCCTCGTCGTCTACCCGGCCGGCACGCCGGTGCGCGTGCGGCGCGTGCAGGTGCACGGTCGCGACCGCGACCGCGCCGAGGCCGGCGAGCGCACCGCCCTCAACCTGGGGGGCATCGAGCGGGCGGCGCTGGCCCGCGGCGACGTCGTCGCCGCCCCGGGCGCCGTGGTCGTGAGCCGCGTGCTCGTCGCCGACCTGCGCCTGGTTCCCGCCGCCGTGCCCCTGCGCACCGGCCGCACGGTCCACATCCATGTCGGCACGGCGGAGCGCGTCGGCCGCCTGGTCTGGCTGGACGCGGACGTGGTCGCGGGCGGCGAGGGGGCCGCGGCCCGCTTCCACCTGCGTGCGCCCTTGCCCGTCGCGGCCGGCGATCGCCTCGTCGTGCGCGGCGGCACACCGGTCGCCACCGTGGGCGGCGGCGTCGTCCTGGACGTCCGCGGCGAGGGCTACCGGCGCGGCCGTCGGGAGTCGCTCGAGGCCCTCGCGGCGGCCCGTACGGGTGGCGACAGGGCGCGCATCCTGGCGGCGCTGGGGCGCAGCCACGGCCAGCCGCAGGACGTCGCGAGCCTGGCCGGGGCGTGCGGGCTGACGGACAGCGCCGTCGCCGACGCGTTGGCGATGCTCGCGTCGGGCGGGGAGGTCGCCGAGGTGCCGGGCGGCGGCTGGCTGGCCGGCGGCGACTGGCGCCGGATCGGGGAGGAGGTCGCGACGACGCTCGCGGCGTACCACGCCGCGCACCCGATGCGCCCCGGCGCGCCGCGCGAGGAGGTGCGCCGCCGCGCCGCGCCCGGCCTCGACGGACGGCGGTTTGCCGCGGCGGTCGAGGGCTGGCGACGGGAGGGACGGCTCGCCGCCCGGGGCGACCGCCTCGCCCTGCCGGGCCACGTGCCGGCCCAGGGCGAGCAGGCGCAGGCCGCGCTCGCGGCGGTGTCGGGGCGGCTACGCGCGGCCGGCCTGGCGGTGGTGGCGGCGGCCGACGCGGGCGCGGGCGTTGCCGACGCCGACGAGGTGCTGGCGCTCCTTGTGGCGAACGGCGAGGCGGTACGGCTCGGGGATGCCGGGTACGTGGACGCCGGGGCGGTGGCCGGCGCCCGCGCGGTCCTCCTGGAGATGCTCGCGGCAGGCGCGGGCGTGATGGCCGCCGCGTACCGCGATCGCCTGGGGGTGAGCCGCAAGGTGGCCGTAGCCCTTCTCGAGCACTTCGATGCCGTCCATCTGACCCGGCGACAGGGCGACGCCCATGTCGCCGCCGCGCCCGAGGCGGCACGATGAGCGCGGCCTCGTTCACGCTGCGCTGCGCGGCGGCCAAGGCGGCCAGGTTCGGGCTGCGCGTGAGCGGCGACAGCATCGACCTGGTCGAGCGTCCATCGGGCGGCCTGTCGCTCATCCTCGCCGACGGCCAGGGACACGGCGAGGCGGCCAAGCGCGTGAGCGGACCGGTCGTGGCGCGCATCGCCTCGCTCCTGGCGGACGGTGCGCGCGACGGCGCGGCCGCCCGCATGGCCCACGACGTCCTTCACCACGGCCGCAGCGGCCGGGTGTCGAGCACGCTTGTCATCCTCAGCGCCGACGCGCCGTCCGAGGCGCTGGTGGTGACCCGCTCGGGCGACTCGCCGGTGTATGTCCGGCGGCCGGCCGACGCCGACGGACCGGACCGGGTGGAGCGACTGGACGACGCCCAGCCGCCGCTCGGCGTCGTTCGCTGGAACCGGCCCGCGGTGCAGACCTACCCGCTCGTGCCGGGCGCGGTGCTCCTCGGCATGAGCGACGGCGTGTTCCAGACCGACCGCGAGCGGGGCTCGGTCGCGGTCGCCGATGCGGTCGGGGACGCGCTGCGCGACGCCGATCCCGTCGACGTGCGGTCCCTCGTCGAGGCCGTGCTCCGGATTGCCGTCGACGCCGCCTCGGGACGGCCGCGCGACGACGTGACGGTGCTGGCCATGGCGGTCGGACCCGCACCCGAGGACAGCGGTCCGGCGTCGGCGTCGGTCCGGCTCGATCTGGAGATGCGCGTCCATGCCTGACCCGACGACGCGGGACGTCGCCATCGTCGGTCCGTGCGCGTCGGGCAAGACGACCCTCGTGGCGACCCTTGCCCGCCGCGGTATCCGCGCGCGGTCGGTCGCCCAGGAACACTCCAACGCGCCGTTCCTGTTCCGCCACCGACCGGCGGACCTGCTCGTGTTTCTCGACGTGTCCTATGACGAGGTGCGCCGCCGGCGCGACGTGCCGTGGGGGCCCGAGCGGCTGCGCGACGAGGCGGTGCGCCTGCGGGAGGCGCGGGCGGCGGCGGATCTCCTGGTCATGACCGACGGGCTGCGGCCCGAGAAGGTGGCCGACCTCGTCGTCGGCCGGCTACGCCACCGGCCCGGACGTTCCCGGGCCTGATCGCCGCCGGCCGGCAGGCGACGCGCGCCAGGCGCGCGAATCCGCCAGCGGGCGGGCGTCCGGTCGAACGGCGCCGTGCGAGGGGGGAACCGTGTGGGCGGCCGGCAGGCGGTCGGGATCGTCGTGGCGGGCCTCGTCGTCGGGGCCGGCGGCGCCTGGCTCGCCCACCGGCATCCCCTGCCGCCGGTGCCCGCCGCATCGGCCCTGGCGGCGGCGTCCGGCTCGCCCCTCGACCCGTCCCTACCGCGCGTCGTCGCCACGGTCGGTGGCGACGTCATCTCCGGCGCCGAGGTGGGTAACGCCGAGGCCATGCTGTCGGCGCGCCGGCTTGGCCGCGTCGGCACGGGCCCGACCCGCCGCGCAGCCCTGCGCCTGGTCGCCATCGAACGCGCCGCGCGCCGGGCCGGATTTGCGCCCAGTGCCCCGCTCGCCAGGGCCTATGCGGCGAGGATGGGCGTGCGGGCCACGGCGGCAGTGCTTGCCGGCTACGAGGAAGGGCAGCTCCAGGCCGACCTCGAGCGCGCGGTCCTGCGACGGGCGGGCGTGCGGGACCCGGCCGCGGCCTGGGATGCCTATGTGCGCCGTCTCGTCGCGGCCGCCCCGGTGCGCTCCCGCGTGGCATGGTGGCCGTGACGGCGCGCCCGGTTCCGGCCCGCCGCGTCGACAGGCGGTGCGCGAAAATTGACAGACACCCCGGACGCGCTATACTTTCGGTGCGTTTTCGGGCGCGTGCGTGGACCGGCCCCGGCCGCCTTCCGGCCGCCGTGCGCACGCGCCGCATCGCGCCCAGGGGCAGGTCGCCGCTGCGACGCCTGCCACAGTCCACCGACGAGGAGGTCCGTCGTTGACCACAAGCGGCCTGCGGGCGCTCGGCTATCTGGCCGGCATCCTGGTCGTGCTGGCGGCCATCGCCGTCACGTTCACGGTCGTCCGCCCGATCGGCCCGAGCATCCGCGAGGGTCTCGACCTGAAGGGCGGCGTCGAGGTCGTTCTGAAGACCGACCGGCCGGTGAGCACCACCCAGATGACCCAGATCCTCGCCATCATCACGAACCGCGCCGACAACCTCGGCGTGTCCGAGCCGGTCATCCAGCAGCAGGGCCCCGACGAGGTCCTGGTCCAGCTGCCCGGCGTGAAGAACCAGGAGCAGGCGATCAAGGCCATCGGCCAGACCGGCCAGCTCGAGATCGAGGGCGGCACGACCAAGGTGGTCGGCAAGACCAAGACCAACCCGGGGACGAGCACCACGGTGCCGGACGGCCAGCCGTTCGTCACGGGCTCGGACGTGACGAGCGCGACGGCCGGCATCGACACCGCGAACGGCAACACCCCGGCAGTGTTCTTCACCCTGAAGGGCAACGGCGCCGCCGCCATGCAGAACTACACGAGCAGCCACATCGGCGCGCCGATCTTCACCCTGCTCGACGGCAAGATCATCAACGAGGCCACGATCCAGGGCGCGATCTCGAACTCCGGCGAGATCTCGGGCCTGCAGAGCCTGCAGGCGGCCCAGCAGCTCGCCGTCCTGATCAACTCGGGCGCGCTGCCGGTGCCGCTGCAGACGATCGAGGTCCAGGCCGTCTCGGCCACGCTCGGGACCTCCTCCGTGCACGCGAGCGAGGTCGCGGGCATCCTGGCCATGGTCCTGATCGTCCTGCTCATGATCTTCTTCTACCGGTTCGCCGGCTTCCTCGCCGACATCGCCCTGGTCGTCTACCTGATGGTTCTGGCGGCCGTCCTCGTCGGTCTGCATGCGGTGATCACATTGCCCAGCGTGGCCGGCGTCATCCTGTCCGCCGGCATCGCGGTCGACGCCAACGTCATCATCTTCGCCCGGGTGCGGGACGAGCTGCGCATCGGCCGCGCCCTTCCGTCGGCGGTGGACTTCGGCTTCCGCAACGCCCTGCGGGCGATCGCCGACTCGAACGTGTCGACGATCGTGGCGGCGATCGTGCTGTACTACTTCGGCACCGGCGACGTTCGCGGCTTTGCCCTGACGCTGGGCATCGGCGTGGCGATCTCGTTCCTCACGGCGTACTTCTTCACACGTCTGCTCATCGCCATCGTCCAGGGTTCGTTCCTGACCCAGAACCTGCGGTTCTTCGTCGGCTACCAGGCGCCGGCAGCCGGGGAGGTGGGCTAGGTGGCCACGGCCAAGACGGCGGCGGGCGCGCTGCCTCCCGCCCCGTACCACTTCGACTACATGCGCCTTCGCCGGACCTGGTTCGGCATCGCGCTCGCCCTGTTCGTGATCTCGATCGCCTCGCTCCTCATCCAGGGCTTCAACCTGGGGCTCGACTTCACCGGCGGTACCCAGATCCAGCTCGCGTTCCCCGGCGCGGTGCCGGCGACCGACGCCCTGCACGCGGCGATCTCCTCGCTGCACTTCGCCAAGTACCAGGTGGTGGGGTCGGGCGCCCACGACGCCTTCCTCACCGTGCCGACCCTGACCGAGCCGCAGTACCTGAAGGTGGTCAAGCTCCTCCAGGGCGCGTTCCACGGCGTGCGCGTGGTGCAGCACAACACCGTCGGCGCGGCGGTCGCGTCGGGCATCGTCACGGGCGGCATCGAGGCCGTGCTCGGCGCCGCCGTGCTGATCGTGCTGTACATGATCATCCGGTTCGACTTCCGCTACGCCCTGACCGGAATCGCCGCGGTGTTCTGGGACGCGATCGTCACGATGGGCATCGTCTCGATCCTGCGCATCGAGATCACGTCGGCGTTCATCGCCGGCATCCTGACGATCTTCGGCTACTCGCTCAACGACCGCATCATCATCTTCGACCGGGTGCGGGAGAACATGCAGGGCAGGCGCCGCGGCGACTCCCTGGCCGACATCGTGAACCGCAGCCTGAACCAGACCCTGACCCGGTCGATCATCACGGCCGTGATCGTCATGGTGGCGATGCTGTGCATCCTGGTGCTGGGCGGCGCGTCGACGCGCGACCTGGCCGCGACCGTGGTGGTCGGGGTCGGCTTCGGCGCCTTCTCCTCGATCCTGTTCGCGACCCCGCTGTGGTACAGCTGGGTGGCGCGCGACGAGGCGCTGGGCCGGATCTCGACCGCGGGCGGCGGTGGCGGCGGCGAGCGCCAGCCGCGCCGGGGCGGCGGCGGCGGATCGCGTGGAGGCAAGGGAGGCCGCCGGCGGGACAACGAGTCGCGCGGCATCCGGATCTAGGTTCGCTAAGGGGGGCCTACGGCCACGGACGAGGCGCTGCGGGCCCTGGAACGAAGTCTGGAACGCGCCACGCTGGATGGCGTCCGCCGCGACCGCCGGGAGCTTGACCGCCCGGCGGCCGCGCCGGCGCCCGGGGCCCAGGTGGTGTTCGTCGGCACGGGCGGAAGCCCGATCAACCTCATGCGCCAGGTCCGGGCGACCGGCGGGTTCTACGTCGAGACGCCCGAGGTGCGGCTGTACGTCGATCCCGGGCCGGGCGCGCTCGTGCACGCCCGCCGCCTCGGCCTGCCCCTCGAGGACCTCGACGCGGTCTACGTCTCGCACGGGCACACCGACCACTACACCGACGCGGGCGCGATCACGGAGGCCATGTGCCGGGCCATGTCCGTCCGGCGCGGCCTCGTCCTGGCGCCGCGGACCGTGCTCGAGGAGGGCCTCGTCAGCGCCTTCCACCAGGGCCGCCGGGGCCAGCCGCCCTATCCGGGCGGTCCGCGGGCGGTCGCGCTGGCCGCCGACGAGGCCGTGCCCGTGGGCGAAGACGGCGCGGTTCTCCGGCCCGTTCCCGTGCATCACGCCGGCGAGAACTACGGGTTCATCCTCGAGACCCCGTCCGTGCGCCTCGGCTACACGTCCGACACCGCCTACGTCATCGCCTACCGCAACGAGGACGGCGAGCGGGTCGAGCTCGAGCCGGGCCGCTCGATGGTCGACTTCGAGGCGGTGGAGGAGGTGCACCTCGACCTCAAGGCCGCGTTCGGCGACGTCGACGTCCTGATCGCCAACGTGACCTTCATGAACCATGCCCCGACCCGCCAGCTCACGGCGATCGGGCTCGGTGAGCTGCTCACCGGCAGCCAGGTGGGCGAGGCGGTCATTACCCACGTCGACCCGTCGCTGACCGGCGGCGAGGGCGAGGATCGCACGCCGCTTCTCGCCGAGTACGTGGAGCGGGTAAGCGGCGTGCCGACGCACCTTGCCCGCGACGGCATGCGCCTTGCCCTGCGTCCGCGGCCGGGCGGACAGCTGGCAGCCGCCAGGGGCGGCGACGCCGACACGCCAGGGACGCGGCCATGAGGGCCGGCGACGTGACCGCGATGGTCGGCGGGACCCCGCTCGTGCGCCTCGCCGAGGCGAGCGAGCGCACGGGAGCGCTGGTCCTGGGCAAGCTCGAGGGGATGAACCCGTCGGGCAGCACCAAGGATCGCAGCGTCCTGGCCATGCTCCGCCACGCCGAGGCCGAGGGCCGGCTAGGCGAGGGCGGCTGGGTGGTCGTCGCGAGCGCCGGGAACACGGCCGTATCGGCGGCGATCCTGAGCGCGTCGCGCGGCTACCGCTGCCTTGTCGTCGTCCCGGACGGCGTCGCCCAGGACTGGCGCCGCCTGGTCCAGGGGCTTGGCGCGGAGCTTGTCGTCACGCCGGGCGAGGAGGGCATGGGCGGGGCCGGCCGGCGCGCCCAGCACGAATCGCGCGTGCGCGAGGGGGCGGTCCTGCTCCAGCCCTTCACCGACCCGGCCGCGGTGACGGCGTACGTGGCGATGGGCGAAGAGATCTGGCGCGACACCGACGGACGCGTCGACCGGATCGTCGTCGGCGTCGGGACGGCCGCGACCGTGGCCGGTCTGGGCCGGTTCGTCCGCACCCAGGCCGCGCCCGTCGCCCTCGTGGCGGTCGAGCCCGCGGGCGCGACCAACCTGTCGGGGGCCGTGGGCGGGCGCCCGCACCGCCTGACGGGCATCGGCGCCGGGTTCGTGCCGCCCCACTGGCTGAACGCCGGTGCCGAGCAGGTCGTGGCCGTGGACGGCGAGGCGGCGTTCGCCCAGTGCCGCCGCCTGGCGTCGCGGGAGGGCCTCCTCGTGGGGCCGTCGAGCGGCGCCGTCGTGCTGGCCGCCGGCGAGGTGGCGCGGCCGGGCGAGGTGGTGGTGGCGGTGCTTGCCGATCGGGGCGAACGCTACGTCACCCAGGCCGGATTCGTCGACGAGGCCGACGAGCCGGCCTGAAACGCCGCCAGTTGCGGGCGGCGTAGTACAATGTGCGTGGTTTCCCAAGTGGGCGGGGGAGAGGGACGTCGTGACCGCCGAGACGCTGGAGCGGCGCCTGCGCCGCATACCCGGGCACCCGCGCCCCGGTGTGACGTTTATCGACATCACGCCGCTCCTCGCCGATGGGGCCGCGTACGCGGCGGCGATCGCGGCGCTTGACCAGGCGACGGCCGACCTGGTCTTCGACGTCGTCGTCGCGCCCGAGGCGCGCGGCTTTCTCTTCGGGGCGCCACTGGCGGTGCGCCGGGGCGTGGGGTTCGTGCCGGTGCGCAAGGCGGGCAAGCTGCCCTACCGCACCACCCGCGCCGGGTATCGCCTCGAGTACGGCGAGGACAGCGTGGAGATGCATGCCGACGCGCTGCGCCCGGGCGAGCGGGCGCTCGTCGTCGACGACCTCCTGGCCACCGGCGGCACGGTCGGAGCGGCGATCGAGCTCGTCGAGGGGGCGGGGGCAACGGTCGTGGCGTGTGCGTTCCTGGTCGAACTGACCGAACTCGGCGCCCGCGCCGGCGGCCTTGCCGGCCGCGACGTGCGGGCGGTCATCCGCACCACCGAGGAAGGCGCCCCCGAAACGGCGCGGGAAGGGAGGGCGGGCGATGGCCACGGCTGAGCCGGCTGCCGACGGGCAGGAGCTGATGGCGCGGATGCGCGCCTACCTGCCCCCCGATGTCCCGGTCGACGTCGTCGGCCAGGCCTACGAGCTCGCGGCGCGCGCCCACGGCGGGCAGCAGCGCCTGTCCGGCGAGCCGTTCCTGGTCCACCCGGTGTCGGTGGCGTCGATCCTGGTCGACCTCCAGCTCGACGTTCCCACGGTGGTGGCGGCGCTCCTGCACGACGTGGTCGAGGACACGTCCGTCACCCTGGGCGAGCTCGAGGGCCAGTTCGGGCCCGAGGTGGGCGCCCTCGTCGACGGCGTGACCAAGCTCAGCCAGATCCGCTTCCACAGCACCGAGGAGGAGCAGGCCGGCAACCTGCGCAAGATGCTCCTCGCCATGGCGCGCGACGTGCGCGTCATCCTGATCAAGCTCGCCGACCGCCTGCACAACATGCGCACCCTGCGCCACCTGCCGGCGGCGCGCCAGCAGGCGATCGCCCGCGAGACGATCGAGATCTTCGCCCCGCTCGCCCATCGCCTGGGCATCTACGAGATCAAGAGCGAGCTGGAGGACCTCTCCTTCCGCACCCTCGAGCCGGCCACGTACGCGATGCTGAAGGAGCGCATCGCCGACCGCCGGCGTGAGCGCGAGGCGTACCTGGCCGAGGCCGTGGCGCTCCTCCAGACCGAGCTGCGGGCGGCCGGGGTCGAGGCGGAGGTCGACGGGCGACCGAAAAACTTTTTCAGCATCTACAAGAAGATGCAGCGCGGCAAGGAGTTCGAGGAGATCTACGACCTCCTCGCCGTGCGCATCCTCGTCCACACCGTGCGCGAGTGCTACGGCGCGCTGGGCGTCGTCCACGCGATGTGGCGGCCGCTGCCCGGGCGGGTCAAGGACTACATCGCGATGCCCAAGCCGAATCTGTACCAGTCCCTGCACACCACCGTGGTCGGGCCGCACGGCCGGCCGTTCGAGATCCAGATCCGGACCTGGGAGATGCACCGCACGGCCGAGTACGGCATCGCCGCCCACTGGCTGTACAAGGAGAGCGCCAAGCCGGGCGCGATGGACGAGAAGCTGGCCTGGCTCCGGCAGGTGCTGGACTGGCAGCACGACACCAAGGACGCGCGCGAGTTCATGGAGTCTCTGCGGGTCGACCTGTTCTCGGACCAGGTGTTCGTGTTCACGCCCAAGGGCGCGGTGGTCGACCTGCCCGCGGGATCGACGCCGATCGACTTCGCCTACCGCATCCACACCGATGTCGGCCACCACGCGGTAGGCGCCAAGGCGAACGGCAAGATCATCCCGCTCGGCGGCCGGCTGCAGAACGGCGACATCGTCGAGATCATGGTGAACCCCAAGTCGGGCGGCCCGAGCGCGGACTGGCTCGAGTTCGTGCGCACCTCCGGCGCGCGCAACAAGATCCGCCAGTACCTGCGGGGCCAGAACCGGGCCCAGAAGCTCGAGGACGGGCGCGCGGCGATCGAGCGCGAGGCGCGCCGGCTGGGTCTGGACGTGGCCAAGGTGATGGCGCCCGAGGCGCTCCTTGCGGCGGGGCGACGCTTCCGCTTCGACACGGTCGAGGAGCTCATCCTGGCCGTGGCGGCGGGCGGCCTGTCGCCGGTGCAGATCCTGCCCAAGGTCGAGCCGACCCCGATCCCGGACGACCCCGGTCGCGAGGCCCGCGCCCTGCGCGGCATCCACCAGTCCCAGGGGATCCGGGTGGACGGCATCGACAACCCCCTCGTCCGCTTCGCCCGTTGCTGCCAGCCGGTGCCGGGCGATGCGATCGTCGGCTACGTGACGCGAGGGCGCGGCGTGACCATCCACCGCGACGACTGCGCCAATGCGATCGCCCTGCGCACCGACCAGAACCGGATCATGCCGGTGACCTGGGGTCCGGAGACGCCGCGCTTCCCGGTCGAACTGGCGGTGTTCGGGGTCGACCGCCCGGGGCTTCTGGCGAACGTCGCCCAGGCCATCGGCGATATGCACCTCAACATCTACAGCGCCCAGGCCCACAGCGAGCCGGACGGCCGGGCGGTGGTCGAGGTGCTGGTCGAGGTCCGGCACCTGGGCGAACTGTCCCGCCTGGAGGATCGTCTCGAGCGCCTGCCGGACGTCTACGCGGTGGTGCGCCAGTCCCGACATCGGAGGAGGAGCGGACAACGCGGGCGGTCGTAGCGCGGGTGACGCGGGCGCGGGTGACGGTCGACGGCGACGAGGTGGGGGCGATCGGCGCAGGGCTTCTTGCCCTCGTCGGCGCCGAGCGCGGCGATACCGAGGCGGACATCCTGTACGTGGCGGACAAGATCGCGGGCATGCGGGTCTGGGAACGTGAGGACGGGACGACCGTCGACGTCGCCCAGGCGGGTGGGGCGGTCCTTGTCGTATCGCAGTTCACGCTGCTCGCGCAGATGCGCCGCGGCCGGCGGCCGGACTTCATCCGCGCCGCCGGCCGGGACGAGGCGCAGCCCGCGGTCGAGGCCCTCGTGGCGCGCATCCGGTGGCACGGCCTTGCGGTTTCGACCGGATCGTTCGGCGCCTACATGCAGGTCGAGTCGGTGAACGACGGTCCGTACACGCTGCTCCTCGATTCGCGCGCCGAACGGGCGCCATCCGCACCGCCGACGAGGGAGGGAGACCGTTGAAGATCGCGCGCGTGCGCGGCATGAACGACGTCCTGCCGGAGGAGGCTGGGCGCTGGCACGTGGTCGAGGCGCAGGCGCGCGACACCGCGCGCCGCTTCGGCTTCGGCGAGATCCGCACGCCGGTTCTCGAGCTTGCCGAACTGTTCGACCGGGGCGTGGGCGACGCGACCGACGTGGTCGAGAAGGAGATGTACCGCTTCGAGGACCGCGGCGGCCGGGAGGTGGCGCTGCGTCCGGAGGGCACGGCGTCGGCCATGCGGGCCCTGATCGAGGCCGGCCGGATCGCCCCCGACATGCCGCCGGTGCGCGTGTACTACCTCATGCCGCTCTTCCGCTACGAGCGCCCCCAGGCCGGCCGGCTGCGCGAGCACCACCAGTTCGGGGTCGAACTGGTCGGCGTCGACGCGCCCACGGCGGACGCCGAGGTGATCGCGCTGTTCCTCGACTTTGTCGGCCGGCTCGGGCTCACCGACCTCGAGATCCACCTGAACTCGATCGGGGACGCGAACTGCCGGCCGGCGTACCGCGAGGCACTGCTCGCCTACGCCCGACCGCTCGCCGACCGCCTGTGCACCGACTGCCGCTCGCGCATGGAGCGAAACCCGCTGCGCCTGCTCGACTGCCACGTCGAGGCGGACCGCGCGCTTCTCGCCGGGGGGCCGCGTCCGATCGACCACCTGTGCGAGCCCTGCCGGCTGCACCACGATGCGGTCAAGGCCATGCTCGCGGCGGCGGGCTGGACCCTCGTCGACGACCGGGACCTCGTCCGCGGCCTCGACTACTACACGCGCACCGTGTTCGAGGTCGTCGAGCCGTCGCTCGGACGCGAGGGGGTCGTGGGCGGCGGCGGCCGCTACGACGGCCTCGTCGAGCTGGTGGGCGGCCCGGTCACACCGTCGGTCGGCTTCGGCCTGGGACTGGAGCGGCTCCTGATCGTCCTGGAGCGCAAGGGGCACGCTCCCGGCGACGCCCTGCCGCCCGATGTCTACCTGGCGGTCCTGCCCGGCGCCCGGGAAAGCGCCTTCGCCCTGGCCAAGGATCTGCGCGACGCGGGCGTGTCGGTTCTGGCCGAACTGCAGGAGCGTTCGCTCAAGGCCCAGATGCGCGCTGCCGACCGTTCCGGCGCCAGGGTGGCCGTCGTCCTCGGCGAGCGGGACGTGGCCCAGGGCACGGTCAGCGCCCGCGACCTGCGTGGCGGCACGCAGGCCGAGGTGGCGCGGCGAGATCTGCCCGCCTGGCTGGCCCGGACGCTGGCCGGCCAGGCGCCGAGCGAACCGTCCACGGCCCGATCGTAGGAAGGGGCGTCGTCGTCGCATGGTGACAACGGGGTTCGAGAGATCGCACTGGGCGGGTCAGGTGGGCGAGGGAGACGTCGGCCGGGAGGTGTCCGTGGCCGGCTGGGTGCATCGGCGCCGGGATCACGGGGGCCTCATCTTTCTCGACGTGCGCGACCGCACGGGCCTGCTCCAGGTGGTCGTGCGGCCCGAGGACGAGGCGGCGTTCGCGGCCGCGGAGTCGGCGCGCCAGGAGACCGTGGTGCGGGCGCGCGGATCGGTACGTCTGCGTGCGCCCGAGGCCGTGAACCCGAACATGGCGACCGGCACGGTCGAGGTGGCCGCGGCGTCGGTCGAGATCCTCAGCCGGCCCGCCCGCCTGCCGTTCGTGCCGACCGACACGGGCGTGGACGAGAACGTGCGCCTGCGCCATCGCTACATCGATCTGCGACGCCCCGAGCTGTATGCGAACCTGGCCCTGCGCCACCGGCTCGCCCGGGCGGTGCGGTCGTCGCTGGACGAGATGGGCTTTCTCGAGATCGAGACGCCGACGATGACCCGGTCGACGCCCGAGGGCGCGCGCGACTACCTGGTCCCGAGCCGCCTGTGGCCCGGGCGCTTCTACGCCCTGCCGCAAAGCCCGCAGCTGTTCAAGCAGCTGCTCATGGTGGGCGGCGTCGAGCGGTACTACCAGCTTGCGCGCTGCTACCGGGACGAGGACCTGCGCGCGGACCGCCAGCCCGAGTTCACCCAGATCGACGTCGAAATGTCCTTCGTCGAGGCTTCGGACGTGCAAAGCGCGGTCGAGGCCATGATGGCGCGCATCTTCCGCGACACCATCGGCTACGAGCTGACCCTGCCACTCCCCCGCCTGTCGTGGCGGGAGGCGGTCGACCGCTACGGCTCGGACAAGCCCGACCTGCGCTACGGTCTTGCCGCCGACGACATGACCGACGCGACGCGCGCCGTTGCCCTGCCACTCCTCGAGCGGGCGGCGGCCGAGGGCTGGGTGGTGCGGGTCCTGCGTGCGCCCGATGCCGGCGCGTTCAGCCGCAAGGATCTCGACACCCTCGTCGACGCCGCCCGCGCCCAGGGCGCGACCCTGGCCTGGCTGCGCCGTGTCGATGGGGCGCTGCGCTCGTCGTTCGGCCAGCAGGCGGCGCCGGAGGCGCTCGAAGCAGTCGCGCGCGCGGCCGCGCTCGCGGACGGCCAGACCGCGCTCCTGGTCGTCGGGGCGCTCGCCAAGGCGCGTCCCGCGCTGGGCGCCGTCCGCACCGCCGTGGCCCAGCGCCTGGGCCTCGTGCCCGACACGGTGACGCCGCCGGCGCTCGTGTGGGTGACCGACTTCCCCCTGTTCGAGCCGGACGGGGAGGGCGGCCTGGCGAGCGCCCACCATCCGTTCACGGCGCCCGATGACGCCGACCTGGAGGCCGTCGTGGCGGGCACGGGCGATCCGCTCACGTTCGGTTCCAAGGCCTACGACCTCGTCCTGAACGGGTTCGAGCTCGGCTCCGGCTCGATCCGCGTCCACCGGCCCGAGGTCCAGGAGGCGATCTTCCGCTGGCTCGGCATCGGCCCCGAGCGGGCGCACGAGCGGTTCGGCTTTCTCCTCGACGGGCTTCGCGCCGGCGCGCCGCCGCACGGCGGCATCGCGATCGGCGTCGATCGCGTGGCGATGGTGCTCGCCGGGGCGCCGTCGCTTCGCGACGTGCTCGCGTTCCCGAAGGTGGCGAGCGGCGTCGACCCGCTCACGAACGCGCCGGCGGAGGTCGACCGCGACCAGCTCGAGGAGCTGCGCATCGCGGTCGTCGCACCGCCGGCGGGCAAGGTTTAGGGCTAGGGTCTAGCGCACCGTCGTCGGGCAAGGTTGAGGGCTAGGGTCTAGCGCACCGTCGTCGGCACGACCAGATCGACGAGGCCGATGACGAACGACGCCAGGAGCGCGCCGAGCATCGTCACGTGCAGGCCCGGCACCACGAACTGGGTCAGGTAGATGACCACCGCCGCGACGACGAAGCCGACGATGCCGCGGTTGTACGGGGAGACCTTGCGACCGAACAGGGACTCGATCACATACGCCGCGGCGGCGATCACGATGGCGGCGAGAAGCGCCTCCCAGAAGGTGATGCGGCTGAACCCCGGCACTACGTACCCGACCAGGACGAGGACGACCGCCGAGACGACGAATCTGAGGACCGCTCCGAGGATGCCCACGAAAACCCACCTCCGATCCGCTGTCCCGTAGTGTTCGGGCGGCTGGCCGCCCCTATGCGCCCACGGTCGGCGCGGGCCGGGTTGCACGCCCGCCGAGGCAGGCCTAGGATCGTGCCGTAGATGTTTCTGCGGTGCCCGTGGCCTTAGTGTTTTGACCTCAAGCACTTACGAGGAAACCTGGACGCGGCCCCCGGAGCGACGCCCCGGCAGGGGAACGCAGAACGGGACCGGAGGGTGTCCACCTGCTGTGAGCAGGTCCAAAACCTCGGGGTTACGACACGGTGGAGCATCCAGGGCCGGCCGAAGGGCCGGTCCTTTGCGCACCCTTACCGACCTCTCACGACTCTCCCACGAACGACCCAGGACCGGCCCGGTCGGTCCTGGCACGATGGTCCGGGAACGGAGGGATGGCGATGCGGGGAACGGACGGCGTGGGCCTGACCATCGTGGTCGCGTCCGCCATCGTCGCGATCGGCCTGGGCCACCATGGCCTTGCCCATCCGGGGCCGATGACGGTCGCGGGCGGCGGCGGGCTGGGCACGACGACCGGTCAAGTCGCGGCCGGCGCCAACACGTCGAAGAGTCAGTCCGCCGGCACGGCGAGCCAGAGTGGCGCGGCCCAGAACGGCGCCACCTCGTCGGGCAACGGCGCGGCGAACAGCAGCGGCGGGGCGGCCGGAGGCGGCCAGGCGAGCAACCCGGCGGCGCCCGCGCTAAAGTCGACGGGCGTCCTGCTGAGCACGAGCCAGTACGGACCGTACGCGGTCGAGCTCTATCCGCACGAAGCCAGCGGAGCGGGTCCGGCCCTGGACGGGTTCGGCTACCGCGAAGCGGCGGCGGGGACAGGTTCGATCCGGGTCACGATCACGATCGCCGGCGGCGGCCAGACCGCCCTGACCCAGGTGGTCCCGGCGACGGACAAGGTCTACTTCATCGAGGGCAGCATGAACGACGACGCCCCGGGATCCGACGTGAACGGCGGCGATGACGGCGTGATCGTCACGAACGCGAAGGGGTACATCCTCCAATGAGCATTCCGATGATCGCCCGCGGGCTGGCGCGCGCCACGCTGGGCGCGGTGTTCCTCTATTTCGGCGCCGGCGAGCTCATCCAGCCGGGGCCGTGGATCGGCTACATGCCGCCGTTCTTCCCGCCGCATGTGGCCCTGTGGTTGGTCCTCGTGCACGGCTTCGTACTGTTCGTGGTGGGCGGCGCCCTGATCGTCGGGACGGGCCTGCGGTACGCCTTTCCGCTTGCGTTCCTGCTCATGGCGTCGATTGCCGCGGACCTGCTTCTCACCTCGGGCGCGAGCGCCATCTGGATCCGCGACCTGGGCCTGACCGCCCTCACCGTGTCCGTGTGGGCCGGCGGCGAGGGATTGTCGCTCGACGCCCTGGGCCGCAGCGGCACCGCCATGCCCGCGGCGACGCAGACGCCGTTCCGGCCCATGCCCGTGCCGGTGCGCGGTCGGCCGTCGACCGATGCGCGGCGCGGCGGCACCGTCGGACCGACGGGCGGCTAGGCCCGACCGCCTGCGGGCCGGCACGTGCACCCGTGCGTCGACGGATCGGCGCGTGGCGTGACGGATGCCCCAACCGCACGCGATCGACGGACCAGATGGCACCGTGCATGCCGAGGATTGGGAAATGGCGCGCGCAACAACGTCGTTGCGCGCGTCCTTGCGTTCGGGCACGCACGACGCGCAAGGACTTGGCATCCGTGAAGCGTGCGTGAAGGTGGTGCCAAGGAACGGCCGCTACACTGACGCCGAGCCCAACGACAGGGAGGTAACGTGCATGCGACTTTCACGCTGGATCGTGGCTCCGGTGGCGGCTGCCGCCCTGCTTGCCGTGGGCGCGGGCGTCTTCGCGGCCGGCGCGCCGGCCGCGCCCTCCGCGAACATGTCGGGTTTCTGGAGCGCTGTCGCGTCGAAGGTGGGCGTCTCGGCGACGGCGCTTGAGAGCGCCGTCCAGGCCGTCGCCCGACAGGATCACGTGCCCGGCACGTACCGGTGGGCGGGGCACGAGATGCGCCACGGCCGGCCGCCGGCCGCTCGGGGCGGGTTCCTGAAGGCCGCGGCCGGCTACCTGGGCGTCACGCCGCAGCAGCTCATCGCCGACCTGCGCGGCGGCCAGAGCCTGTCGCAGATCGCGACCGCGAACGGCAAGACGCAGGCCGGTCTCGAGGCCGCCCTGTCGGCCCAGGCGACCCAGGACATCAACGCGGTCGTCCAGCGCATGTGGACGCGCACGCTCCCCGCACCGTCGACGTCGACCGGCGGCGCCGGATCGACCTCGACGTCGGGCGGGCAGTCGTCGGCCTCGGGCACGACCGGGAGCAGCGGCTCCCACTGACCCGGTCGGATCGCATCGCCAGGGCCGCCGCCGGTCACACCGGCCGGCGGCCCTGGCCGTTTCGGGCGCGGACGCGGTCGCACGCACCCCGGACCGGCGTCGGAGGGACCCGGACCCTCGCCGCCGAAGGCGCCTGCGAGCGAGGAGGGATCGCATGCGCATCGCCCGGTTTGCCGTCGAGGAGTGGATGAACCGCTACGAGACCCGCGTGCGCTGGAACATCGCCGAGACCTGCGTCGACTCGTTGAGCGCGCGCGAACTCCTCGACTTGGCCGGGACCACGCCCGACCGGCTTGTCGCGGAGCTTGCCGACGTGCGGCTGACCTACGGCGACATCGAGGGACGGCCCGACCTGCGCCGGTCGCTTGGCGCGCAGTACCGCACGGCGCCCGAGGTGGTCACGGCCCATGGCGCGATCGGCGCGAACTTTCTCGTCCAGTTCGCCCTTGTCGAGCCGGGTGACCGGGTCGTCTGCGTGCACCCGACCTACCAGCAGCTGTACGACGTGCCGCGCGCCTTGGGCGCGACGGTCGAGCTGCTTCGCCTGCGCCCCGAGAACGGCTACCTGCCCGACCTCGACGAGCTGCGCCGCCTGCTCGCCGCGCCCACCCGCCTCGTCATCCTCAACAACCCGAACAACCCGACCGGCGCGCTCATCCCGGAGGCGATGCTGGGCGAGATCGTCGAACTGTGCCGGCGTAGCGGCACCCGCGTCCTGTGCGACGAGGTGTACCGCGACCTGGTCCAGCCGGGCGTCCCGTCGCCGCCGTCGATCGTCGACCTGTACGAGCACGGCATCGCCACCGGCAGCATGTCCAAGGTGTTCTCGCTCGCCGGCCTGCGTCTGGGCTGGGTGGCGACGCGGGACGCCGCCGTGATGGAGGAGGTGCGGTCGCGCCGCGACTACACGACGATCAGTTGCGGCATGGTCGACGAGCGCCTGGCCGCCCTCGCCCTCGAGGCCGCGCCGGCGATCCTGGCGCGCAGCCTCGGCGTGGTGCGCGACAACCTGGCCATTCTCGACGCCTGGGTGGCAGCGACGCCGGGGGTTGCGTACGTGCGGCCGCAGGCCGGTACGACGGCGCTCCTCGCCTTCGCCGGCGGCGCGTCGTCCGAGGCGTTGTGCCGGCGGCTGGTCGATGCCTATGACACGCTGCTCGTGCCGGGCACCTGCTTCGACATCGAGGGGACGGCCCGGATCGGCTTCGCCAACGGCGCGCAGGTGCTGCGCGAGGGCCTCGCCCGGGTCGCGGCCGCCCTGGCGGCGCCGGTGGGGGTGTAGCGCCCCGCCGCCGGCCGGCCGAAGCGGCTTCGGCGACGTGCGGCACCGGCGCCCGGCAGGGTACGCGGCGGTCACCTGCGAACGCTCGCCCATGGACATGCCCGCTTCGCTCGTGCCCGTGCCCGAGCGCCTGGAGACCCCGCGACTTACCCTGACCGCCGTCCGGCCGGAGGACGCGGGGGAGGTCTACCGGGCGACGGTCGAGAGCCTCGACCGCCTGCTTCCCTGGATGCCCTGGGCGCACGCCGGCCAGTCCCCCCAGGCCAGCGAGGCGTTTGCACGGCGCGCCTGCGCGGCGTTCGTCTTGCGGCGCGAACTGAACTTCGTCGCCCGTCTGACCGCCGCCCCGGGCACCCTTGTCGTCGCGTGCGGCATGCACAACCTCGACTGGTCGGTGCCGCGATTCGAAATCGGCTACTGGTCGCGCACCGGCCACGAGGGCAAGGGCTACGTGCGCGAGTGCGTGGCCGCCCTGACCGACCTTGCCTTCGAAACGCTCGGCGCGCGCCGGGTCGAGATCCGCTGCGACGCGCGCAACGTCCGCAGCGCCGCCGTGGCCCTGGGGAGCGGCTACGTGCTGGAGGGCACCCTGCGCCAGCACGAGCGGGCACCGGACGGGGGCCTTCGCGACACGCTCGTGTTTGCCCGCGTGGCCGCGGAATAGGAGGCGGGCCGATGGCAGGCCGTTCGTGGCGGTTTGTCTGGCGCGGCGGCCCGGCCTGGGACGACGCCGGCGGCACCCGCCTCCTCGGGGTTGTGAACGCGACGCCGGACTCGTTCAGCGACGGCGGCCGGTTCCTCGACGCGGCCGCGGCGGCGGACCAGGCCGAGCGCCTGGTGGCCGACGGGGCGGGGGCGATCGACGTCGGCGCGGAGTCGACCCGGCCCGGCCACACGGCCCTCGACCCGCAGACCGAGTGGGAGCGTCTCGCGCCGGCGCTGCAGGCGGTCGTGGCGCGCGTGCGGGTGCCCGTCAGCGTCGACACGCGCCATGCCGCGGTGGCTAGGCGCGCGCTCGATGCCGGCGCGGCCGCGGTGAACGACGTGAGCGGCCTTGCCGACCCGGAGATGGCCGGCGTGATCGCGTCGGCCGGCGCGTCGGCGATCGTGGGGCACTGGCAGCCGCGTCTGGGGCCATGGCAGGTTGCCGTCGTCGCCAGGGCGCTGGCGGCGGCGCGGGCCGCCCTGGTCGACGCCGGCGTGCCGCCCGAGCGTGTCGCCCTCGACCCGGGACTGGGGTTCGGCAAGCAGGCCGAGGACAATTGGCGCCTGCTCGCCGGTATCGACAGCATGGCGCCGGCGGGGGTCGCGCTTGCCGTGGGCGCGTCGCGCAAGCGGTTCGTGACGAGCCTCGCCGCCACCGACGAACTGTCCGCGCGCGACCAGGTGACGTCGCTTCTGACGCTGTGGCTGGCCCAGCGGGGCGTCGCCATGGTGCGCGTCCACGACGCGGCCGCCAGCGCGCGGGCGCTTGCCGTCTGGCAGCGGCTGCGGGAGGCTGGCGCGCCGTGACCCCGTGGCACGGCGAGGCCGCGGACGAGGCGCTCGAGGCCCCGGGCGTCGCCTACCTGGACGGGCTCGGCCGGTTCGCCCAGCTGGGCCTGCACCGGGTCGAGGCCGTCCTGGAGCGCATGGGCCGCCCCCAGGACGCGCTTGCCGCCTACCACGTGGCCGGCACCAACGGCAAGGGATCGGTGAGCGCGTTTATCGATGCCATGCTGGCGGCGGCCGGCGTGCCGGCCGGTCTGTACACATCGCCGCACCTGCAGACGCCGAGCGAGAGGATCCGGGTGGCCGGCGAGCGCATCGCCGGCGCCGACCTTCTCCTCGCGGCCGAGGCCGTCCGGGCGGCCGCGATCGGCATGACCGATCCCCCGACCGCGTTCGAGGCCTGGACGGCGGCGGCCCTGTGGCACTTTCGCCGGGCCGGCGCGCGTGCA
>Ga0209012_1000744_pt1 | contig 41014 bp, 45 predicted proteins | sample RS3BMetagenome_FD_184735 | JGI IMG/M metagenome (GOLD analysis project Ga0209012, IMG submission 184735) | Ferric oxide microbial mat and aquatic microbial communities from Rainbow Spring, Yellowstone National Park, USA - RS3B (SPAdes) (version 3) ...
ACGCCGGCTATCCCGAACTGGACCTACCCGTCCCCTGGTGGGGCGGACGCACCCTCCGCTTCGGCTTCCCGCCCCGATGAACCTCAACTCGACTATCTGAACAAGCCCTCCCGAGGATCGAGGTTAGGAAGAAGCTCTACCGACTGGTCGAGGGGGACACAGGATGACTGAGGGGAAGACGTATACGACCCGGACAGGCAAGGTGTTGACCGATGCCGACATCGAGGCAATCGCCGACGAGGTCGAACAAGGCGACTATGACGTGGAGGTTCTCATGTCGAGGCGTCGACCGCGAGGTCGTCCGATGATCGGCGACGCCCCCTCGGAAGTGGTACCCGTCAGACTCGATCCAGCCCTCCGCCAAGCGGTCGAAGCCCGGGCCGAGGCAGACCACACCACCGCTAGCGACATCATCCGCCAGGCGCTGAAGCGCTTCTTGGACGTCGCATGAGACCCGAGGAGGTACATCCAGTGCCCGAGGCCCACTTCCCAGCGGAGGACGCTCGTGCAACTACTGCAGTAGATCCCTTCCAGCGCGCTAATAGATCGCTTCTGTAGTCGGTACACGAACGTCGGGACGGCCCGCCAGTACCGGCAGGAACTGACGGCTCTGTTCGCCTACTGCGGCTCGTCACATCCTCGGGCATTGACGGATGCAGCGGTCAATCACTGGGTCGCCCAGGCCCGGGCGAACAACACCCGGCGGGGTCGGCTGGCCCGGGCCTGCACCTTCCCCCGATGGTGCGTCCGTCAGGGTGAGGCGGACCCGGCCCTGGTCGAGGACCTGCAGAGCCGGGAGAACCCGCTGCTGCGCCCAACGCCGCCGCTGTACGGGAAGCTGCAGGGCGCCTACCTGGCCCGGTGGCTCACCCACGACGAGGCCTACGGGACTCTGCTCGGAGTCTGCGATCGCTCCGACGTCGGCATCCTGCACCGGGCCGTGCCCGAGGACGGGGCCACTTCTTCGACCTGCTCGACATCCAGAAGGTGCTCGGTCACGCCAACCCGGCCACGACCATGCGCAGCTACATAGATCCGCTCGACACCGGGGTGATCCTCCGGGCTGCCCAGGTCCTGGAGTAGCTGATCGGGGCGGCCTCACCGCCCTGCGGGCGGCCGGCCGCCTGCTTCGGGACGTGCCTGCCGCTGGCCACCTCGGTTTCGTGCATCTCTGACCTGCTCGATCCTTCACGTTTGCGGACCGCCGCTTCGTACGAGCGGGCGTAGAGCTTCCCGTACTCGTCGGGTCCGACGCCCCCCACGGTGAGGCCCTGCCAGTGTTTACGCTTCTTGGCCTCGTCGCTCAGCGGTCGCCCTCTGGCCCGCTTGCGCATGGCGCCGAGAAGGGTGAGCCGCCGGCTCAGCTGCTCCCACACGTCCGCCTCGACCTCGAGCAGCTCGACCGTCGGCTTGAACCCGGCTTGCTAGCCGAAGGTCCCGAAGTACCGGCCGACGGTGCCGAAGCCATCGGGTGGGACTTTCTGTCTTGCCTTGGCGGCCTCGCCGGCCATGTAGGCGGCGATCGCTGCTCGTCGCATGCCAGTCGCCACGGTGTCGTCCTTGGCGTAGAAGACGGTCCGGACGTTGACCCCCCGCCGGGCGTGATTCTCGACCGTCCCGTCGGTGACGATATGCGATCACCACCGGAGCATCTCGGTCGCGGTCTCGCCGCCGAACAGCTGGCTGATCGGCGGCGTCCACCAACGGCCGTTTCGCTTGCCGCTCTGGCGGACGTTTCTGTTGCCTAGCCGGGTGAGCATCTGGAAGCCGCAGTAGTCGCTGTCGCTCATCGAGTCGGGGCCCTTCGTCAAGAGGTGGAGGTGGGGGCGCCCCTCGGCGAGCTGGAACTCCTTGGACCAGAAGCCGATCGGCCGCTCGCCGAATCCCCAGTACCAGGCCTCACCGAATGCCCTCCGATGCCGCCCCAGGATGCGCCCGTCGGGCACCCAGGGCATCTAGTCTCCTGGGTAGGTGAGCGTTATCCAGAGGGGGCGGTCGCCGAGCAGGTCGAAAGGCAGTTACAGCACCCACCGCCACATCTCCCGTCGGCTGCGTTCTGACATCTCCTTCGCGCCGCGGCCGAGCCGCTCCTGAGCCGCCTTCCTGGCTGCTTCAAGCTCCTTGGCCTCGAAGTACTCCGCTACGTCCTCGTTGCTGAGGCTGTCCAAGAAGGCTTCTTGGTTCCAGCGACGCTCTGTCCTCCTCGGCGGCGAGGATCGCTGCTTCCTCGTCGGGGTCGAGCCGTTCGAACTCGATCGACTCGCCGGCTTCCTTCAAGTCCTCCAGCTGCCGAACGACCTGCATCACCAGGGGGCCGAGGTGCCTCCGGCCGAACTTGGTCCGAAGGCCGAGTTGTGGGCGAAGCCTTACGTAACCGGGTGCGACCTCCACGAAGAACCGCTCCCGAGGCACGACATCACCGGCCGCTGTTGACTCGTCCTCGGAGTGCCATTGTCCGTATTGTTCACTCTGGGTGTGACGGCCTCCTGCAGCAGGCTGGACTTAGCCCGGGGAGACGAGGCCGCGGCAGGACCAGGTAGCCCGCGCCCGATCCGTCTGACTGATAATGGACCTCGACGTTGGGTCTGTCCTAGCGTCGGTTGATCCGATGGGCTGGGTTCACGAACCGTCTGCCGAACTGTTGTTCTGGCTTGCGAACGAGGTGCCAGCCCGTCGGGTCTGACCGTGGTATGGCTCGAAAGAGGTCCGAGCTCGACGCATCTGAAATCAAACATGCCCACCCGGTCGCTGATCATGACGAGACAGGGAGGCAGGGATGGCAGCAGCGGTGGTGATCGGGATCGATCCGCATGGATATTTCGGTGGTGAGGGCCACTGTTCCGTTTGGTGGTGAGCCAGTGTTCCGGTCGGGGTGAGCCGCCGTGGTGGCCCGCCCCGGTGCCGGCGTGGTGGTTATTCGAGTTGGCTGAAGTGTTTGCGCATGGAGTCGTCGCAGGTCAAGACGGTGGCGTGAGCGTTCGTGGTGATCGTGTCGACAATGGCGTCAGCCAAGACAACAGCTGGCATCGTCTGCCCGGAGGTATTGCACGGGCCTATTGACAAGCCCGCAGCTTTCCCGTACACTTGTACGTACTGGAGGATATCGGATGGTTACGAAGGATCGCCGACGGGAGTTGCGGTTGTCGTCGAGCGATGACGACCTAATCACCGAGGCGGCAGGGCTTCTCGGCCTGTCGGTGTCGGAGTTCCTCTTGGGACGGGCTGTTGCTGATGCCGAAGCCATCGTGGACGCCCACCGCACCGTGCGGCTGCAGCAGGATTCCTATGACCGCTTCTTAAGGGCGCTCGACACGCCTCCCAAGCCGGTGGCGAAGCTCGTCGATCAGATCCGCAAGAGCCGGCCACTGAAGCACGCTGACTGATGCAGGTCGAGCGACTCGGTGAGGAGCACGATCTCGGCGGCTTCAGCTGTGGCAACAAGTCTCTCGATGACTGGCTGCGGATCCACGCCCTGGAGAATCAGCGTCGGAACCTGTCTCGGACGTTCGTCCTGATCGACGACGGTGGTGCGGTGGTCGGTTACTACGCGTTGTCGATGGGTAGCGTGGCCAAAGACGATCTACCTCGCAATTTGGGTCGCGGACTTCCTGGCTACCAGATCGGGATGGTCCTGCTGGCTCGTCTGGCCATCGATGCCAGCCACCAAGGCGAGGGACTCGGCCGTGACCTGTTGGTCGACGCCATTGTCCATGCTGCCGCTGCCGGTCAGCACGCCGCGGCCAGGTTCATCGCCGTGGACCCGATCGACGAAACGGCCCGACGGTTCTACAGCCGATTCGGCTTCAAGGACATCGACGGCGACCAGCACGACCGCATGTACATGAGAATCGACGATGCGCTGGAATCCTTCCGGGAGGCCAGGAACGATGAGTGATCCGGCAGATTCGAGGAGGACCGACGCTGTGTCCGAAGAGGTTCGTGCAACTACGGTTGTATATCCCCTTTCAGACTCCCATTGCCTGCGGCCGCCACGATGGATGAGAATGGTGGGTGCCCGACGAAGCTCGACTCTCCTTGGTGGGGGTGAGCCCGTGGTTCAGACTGATGCGGGGGCCTTCTCGGTACCACGAAGTGTGCAGTGTGAAGACGTCTATCAGCGTTGTTGACTCGGTTGGCCCTGCCGGGTATCCCTGGACGATGACGAGTGGAGGTGTCGGTGATGGAATTGTTGGTGGATCGGGTTGCAGGTTTGGACGTGGCGAAAGACGAGGTGGTGGTGGCTGTGCAGACCCCTGTGGGGCCAGCGCGTATGGGCTAGAGCTGCGTGCGAGTTCGAAGAAAATGTATTACACTAATAGCGTGTGGATATCCATGAGTCGGCTCGGCGCCACCGTGTCGACGCCACCGTGTCGGCGATGAAGCTCTCCGGCACGCAGTGGAACATCCAGTCGCCGTGGTTGACCTCGTTCGCGACTCCGATCCGCCCAAGGTTTTGGTTGTCGGACCGGACACGGCAGGGAGCATGTTGGAGGTGATCGTCCTAGTGCTCGCCGGTGACGAGAACCTTGCTATATATGCGATGCCTCTTCGAAAGAAGTACCAGGGGCTGCTCGAAGGGACCAGTGATGACTGAGGGTAAGACGTACAAGACCCGAACCGGCAAGGTGCTGACCGATGCCGACATCGAAGCGATGGCGGACGAAGCCGAACGGGGCTATGACGTGGAGGAGCTCCTGACGAGGCGGCGCGGTCGCGGTCGGCCGATGATCGGGGACGCCCCCTCGGAGGTGGTGCCCGTCAGACTCGACCCAGCCCTCCGCCAGGCGGTCGAGGCCCGGGCGGAGGCAAATCACACGACCGCCAGCGACATCATCCGCCAGGCGCTCAAGCGTTTCTTGGACGTCGCGTGAGACCCGAGGAGGGACATCCAGGGCCTGCTGAAGATGGTAGGGGGTGTGTCATCAGCTGGCTTGGGCGAGGTGGTGCTGGCGGCGCTGGAGTTCGGCGGTGATGGCGTCGGCGAGGCGGTCGAGCTGGCGGTAGCCGTTCACCCGGTGGTACTGCGCCTCTGCACGGAGCATGCCTGCGGCAGCCCAGCGGAGGCGCATGTCGCCGGTGTGACAGCGTTTCAGGTTCCGCGCGTGAGCCTTGATGATGTCGACGGTGGACTCCATGCCGCAGCGCGCGCCGCTCGGGGTCATGGCGGCCCTTCACCCAGGCGATCTCGGTCACCTCAGCGGCCAAGAGCTGGGAGAACACGCCGAGACCGACATTGATCGCCGCATCGAGCAGTCCATGGCGCGCGTGGGTGGAGAAGATCTCGAGCTCGCCTTCGACCTTCTCCGCAAGCGCCTCGGGCAGCCCAGCGCCCTCGAAGTCGGCGAGCCCGAGACCAGGCACAAAGCGCAGCTTCGCTCCAGAGGTGCTCTCCGTGCGTGATGCTGACATGGCCGGTGGTCCTCCGCTTCGGATCGGTTGGTGGACACCCCGAGCTTGCCTACGGCAGCACCTACGGCAACCTAGCTAGCTAGGGAGTGATGTCCTACGCTGGGCGAGTGACACGAGGACTCGAAGAGGTGCGTGACGGCGACACGATCTGGCGTTTCGACGTCACGTTTCTCACCTCGACGTGGAACTGCATCTGGGGCCGGGGATGTCTCGGGATAGGGCCGGAGCCTGCGCCCGAGCTCGGGTTGGGGTGCTGTTCTATCGGGGCGGATCTGGGTGACGAAGACGAGGCCCGGATGATCTCGGCGCTCGCGGCGACTCTCGACCGTTCGGTGTTCGAGCGTCACGGCGAAGCGCAAGACGGCGGGATCTTCAGCGACGAGACTCGGATGCACACCCGGGTGGTCGAAGGGGCGTGCATCTTCTTGAACAGGCCCGGCTTCTCTGGGGGAGCGGGATGCGCTTTGCACGTCGCAGCTCTCAGAGCAGGCGAACCTCCCACGGAGTGGAAACCATCCGTGTGCTGGCAGCTTCCCATCAAAGTAGACTGGGAGCCAGGCGCCGGGGGCACTGAAGTCGCCACCGTACGCGCGTGGACCCGGCAAGACTGGGGAGCAGAAGGTCACAGCATGGCTTGGTGTTGCACGGAAGGGAGCCTCGCCTACGACGGTGACACCAAGGTGGTCGACTCGCTGCGAGGCGAACTGGCCGAGCTGGTAGGAACCGAGGTGCTGGCAGAGCTGCGGCGCAGGATCGACGCCCAGGGGGGCTGAGCGTCTAGGAGGATTGCTCCTCGACCTTCACGCCCTTCCAAAAGGCGACCCTTCCCGCTATCGACTTGGCGGCTTCGCTGGGCGACGGGTAGTACCAGGCGGCGTCCGCGTTGGTCTCGCCGTCCACCTCGAGACTGTAATAGCTGGCCTCACCTTTCCAGGGGCATCGAGAGGTGGTGTCGCTCTTGCGTAGATACTCTGAAGCCACGTCGTCGGCAGGAAAGTAGTGGTTTCCTTCGACCACGACTGTGTCCTCGCTCTCGGCGATCACGGCGCCGTTCCAGGATGCTGTCACCATGTCTACAAGAACCCACAAGGCCGGCGGTTTCTTCCGAGGCTGCGATCGCAGCGGCTGCAGCCTCAGTCGGGGCGTGACGGTGACCCGTGACCGCCTCTAGGAGCGCGAGCGCCAGTAAAGGTCGGCCATGGCAGCGAAAACCGACCCGGATCTACCCTGTCTCATGTCAAGGCCTGCTCCGAGGTCCCGGTATACGGCGCGAACGTTGACGGCCATGCGTTCGGCGTCGGTCCAACCCGAGTATGGTCCTGCGCCGATGTCGGCGGCTGCGTCAGGGGCTGTCATCCCGGCTTCGAAGCGCAGCTTCGCCTCTTCGGACAGCCAACGAAAGTAGCCGATGAGGTCATCGAGAACCTCCGGGCCGGCGAGGGGACCGTGGCCCGGCACTATAACCGACGGTCCCAGGGAAGCGACCCGTTCGCAGGCGGCGATCCAGTTCGTGACGGGACCGGCCCATATGATCGGGTGCCCACCGTTAAAGACAATGTCGCCGCTGAAGACGACGCGTTCGTCGGGAAGGTACACGACGACATCCCCGCCTGTGTGGGCTGGACCGACCTCGAGCAGAGTAACCCTGCGGTCCCCGACGGTGAGCTCCAGCTCACCGTCGAAGACCCGCGACGGCGTAACGGCTTCGATCCCTTCGAAGTTGAACGGCCCGAAGATCGCCTTCAAGAACGCGCCTACCTTGTCGGCGTCGTCGACGCCGGCCATCGTGGCGGCCATCTGCGCTGGCGGGGACTTCGCCATCTCGGCTGCGCAAGCTGTGGACGCGATGATGTCGGCATCGCGGACCAGCCAGTTCCCGTAGCAGTGGTCCCCGTTCGCGTGGGTGTTGACGACCGTGGAGATCGGCGCGTTCGGAGTAGCAAACTTACCCAGAACGTCGAGCATCTCTCGCGTAAGGTCCAAATCGAACAGTGTGTCGACCAGGAGGGAGCCATCAGGGGCTGAGACGAGGCCAGCGTTGGACCATCCCCAACTGCCGTTGGGCTGTAGGTAGGCCCACACTGCGTCGGCTACCTCCACCGCTCCTTTGGCATAGACGTCGGCCATGGAAGCGACCTTAGTCCCCGCTGCCTCTCCGCTGCGGAAGTGACCACAAAGTTCGTCTATTCACGTGTGGTGCTCGGAGCGCCGTTGAGTTCCCCGTCGAGGTATGTCATCGCTTTCACCAACGCAGCTCTCTCTTGGGGGCTCAGGTGCTCCATGGCCCGTACCAGTGCAACGTTGGAGCCGTCCAGCCAACGCTGCGCGCAGCCTCGCCTGGCCGCCGGCACCGTTACTATCGTCCTGCGACGATCGACAGGGTCGCTGAAGCGCTCGGCGAAACCCGCTCGTTCCAGGTCGGCGATCAGACCGCTCGTCGTCGCAAGGTTCAACCCCAGGGTCGCTGCGAGCGTGCCGACGGTGGCCTCGCCGTCGTAGATCGCCGACAGAAGGGACCGGTGGCGGTTTCCCAGCGCAATATCGGTATTCTGCGAGGGCGGGACGGTCCGCCGCAGGCCGCGGGCGACCCTGGGGAACAGCTCGATCAACTTGCGGACCCCTTCGTGAACGCCGCATGCCTGGACAGGTCCCCCGCCGGTCTCGTCGTCGCCGCCAAGCGAGGGGATCGCCTCGCCGGTCGGGGGCTCGGCTGGCGAAGAGATGCAAGGACCCTCCGATCCCATGTCGGACTTGCGAGCTCCACCAGCGGCCATCAGTCCAAGTTAACCCACCCAGTCATATAGTATACTTTGGAAAACAAAACTATTGTTATTTAGAAAGTAATGTGGAGGTAGATGTGGCTCAGGCCGAAATAAAGGGCGCGGACGTGAAGTCCCTGGCGGGGACGTGGGTCCTCGATCCCGCCCGTACGAGCGTGGACTTTACGACCAAGGCGATGTGGGTTCTCGGGGTTAAAGGTACCGCCAAGGTGCAAAACGGCAGCGTTACGGTGAGCGAGGACGGCGCCGTGTCGGGTGAGATCGTCGTCGACATGACCTCTGTCAGCACTGCCAACAAGAAGCGCGATGCGCACCTGCAGACCGCAGACTTCTTCGAGACGGTCAAATATCCGACTATGACCCTAAAGGTCACCGGAGCCACGCTGGTGTCGGAGGGAAAAGCCGACGTTCGAGGTGACCTTACGATCCACGGCCAGTCCCGGCCGAGGACATTCCCAGTGGAGTTCGTCGCGTCGGGCTCGTCGATAGATGTCAGCTCCGAGTTCGACCTTGACCGCAGAGAATGGGGAATCTCCTGGTCCAAGATGGGAGCCGGCCTCGTCAACCATGTGAAGCTCATGGCGCGCTTCGACGGGGCTCCAGGCGCCGACCCCGAAGGCGCTTGAGGAGCCGGCGCTCAGTAGGCCCAAGGCGGGCTCGCCGCTGAGCGGGTAGCGTTCCGGAACGCCCGCTGGGACTTTCCAGGAGCGGGGGCGGGGCCAGCGGCGTAGGATCGCTTTCATGGAGACAGACGCCAAAGCCGCCGGGATGGACCCAACCCGCCTCGCCCGCATCGACGAGCATCTACGCCGGAACTATGTGGATCGGGGAAGGGTCGCAGGATGCCAGGTGGCTGTGATGAGACGGGGAGCCGTCGCTCACTACAGCGCTGTCGGCCTCGCAGACCGCGAGCGGGGAGTTCCGGTGTCCGAGGACACCATCTGGCGTATCTACTCGATGACCAAGCCGATCAGCGCAGTGGCGCTCATGACTCTTTACGAGCGCGGGATGTTCGCCCTGTCTGACCCTGTAAGCAGGTTCATACCCTCCTGGGCGAACCTCCAAGTGGCCGAGGCGGACGAGTCGGGAGCCACCCGCCTCGTAGAACCCTCAAGGCCGGTCCAGATACGGGACCTGATGATGCACACAGCCGGGATCGGCTACGGCATCGGCAACGCGGACCTCGAAGTCGAACAGCTGGGAACCCGTTCACGGGCGCGTTTTCGGGTCGACACCGACCTGACCGCCATGGCCGAGCGTCTCGGTCAGACACCGTTGCGCTTTCATCCCGGCACGCACTGGCTGTACTCGCTCGGCTTGGACGTCTGCGGCCGTCTCGTCGAGATCATGTCGGGTAGACGCTTCGACGAGTACCTCGCCGCCGAGATCTTCGCTCCGCTCGGCATGTCCGACACCGCCTTCTACGTGAAACCGGGCGACGTCGCCCGGTTCGCAGCGTCGTATGGGCGCAACGCTGACAAGCAGTTGATCCTCGTGGACGACCCGGCGCAGAGCGTGTACCTGAGCGAACCGTCGTTCTTCTCAGGCGGAGGTGGACTCGTGTCGACCATCGGCGACTACCTTCGCTTCGCGGAGATGATGCGCCGGGGAGGAGAGCTCGACGGCCGGCGGATACTAGGCCGCAAGACCGTCGAGCTGATGACCATCAACCACCTGCCCGGCGGCGGGACGATGCCAGACTTCGCCTTGGCCGGCGGGTACGGGGAGGCCGGCTTCGAAGGCAAAGGGTTCGGTCTTTCCATGGCCGTGTCGACCGGGCCCGCCCAAGCCGCAGTGATCGGCTCCGCAGGGGAGTACATGTGGGGGGGCGCAGCTTCCACGACGTTCTGGGTGGACCCGGCTGAGGACCTGGTGGTGGTCTTCATGACACAGTTCCTGCCCTCGGGGACGTTCAACTTCGCCGGTCAGCTGCGCGCCCTGGTATACCCGGCGATAGTCGACTAGCCCTCGGGGATCCGACCGTCCATCCCGGCGTTGGGAGCCGCCCGACGGACCAGGTCCAAGACGACCGGGCCTAGCTCGGCCGGATCCCACCGACCGTCCTTGTCCGCCTGAGGGCCAGCGTGCCAGCCCTCCGCGACGCTCACGCGACCGCCAGCCACGTTGAAGACCCGCCCGGTCACCTCGGCCGACTCGCTGCTGGCGAGCCACGCCGCGACGGGAGCGATGTTGTCAGGGGACCTGGAGTCGAACTCCCCGGGCTTGGGCGGTTGCACCCCCCGCGACCGCTGGAGATTCTCGGTCATCCTGGTGCGCGCACCTGGGGCGAGAGCGTTCACTGTCACCCCGTAGCGTCCCAGCTCCTTGGCGGCTATAACCGTGAACGACGCTATTCCAGCTTTCGCAGCCCCGTAGTTGGTCTGGCCGACGTTGCCGTAGATACCCGAAGACGAGCTGGTGTTGATGACACGGGCATCGTTCGCGTCGCCTTGCTTAGCCCGGTCACGCCAGTACTGCGCAGCCCACCTCGTCGGGGCGAACGTGCCGCGAAGGTGGACTCTGATGACGTCGTCCCACTCGTCAGCGGTCATGTTGACGAGCATGCGGTCCCTTAGGATCCCGGCGTTGTTGACCAAGACGTCGAGGCCACCGAAGGTTTCTACAGCGCAGCGGATGAGACGTCCGGCGCCTTCCCAGTCCGACACGTCCTCCCCGTTCGCAACGGCCTCGGCACCCAGCGAGCGGATCTCGTCGACCACCTCCCCGGCGGGACCGTTGGAGGAGCCCGAACCGTCCACTTGCGCGCCGAGGTCGTTGACCACGACCCTCGCTCCTTGGCGGGCCAGTTCCAAAGCGTGCGAGCGGCCGATGCCCCTTCCGGCCCCGGTGACTACCGCTATTCGACCTTCGCAGATACCCGCCATGTCACGCAGTCCTTTCCTCGCGCTGAGGTTGTTTTGGAAGGCCGAGAGCGCGTTCGCCGATGATGTTCTTTTGTATCTGGCTCGTGCCGGAATAGATGGTGCCCGCCCGGCTGGAAAGGAACACGTCCTGCCACTCGTCGGTGGCGTAGCCGTCCCCGTCCGGCCTGACCGTCGCCGCCAACCCGACTACGTCTAGCGCTATCTCCCCGAAAGTCTTGTGGTACTCGCTCCAAAACAGCTTGGAGATGGACGCCTCCGGTCCGGGCTCCTTGCCCCCGGCTAGCGAAGCCAGAAGACGCAGACCGGCGAAGCGCATCAGGTTCACGTTGGTGTAAGCCCACGCAAGGCGCTGACGGGTCAGGGGGTCGCGGCTTTTGCTGTTCTTCTGCGCTAAGCGAATCAGATCCCACAGCTCCTGTTCGAAACCGAGATGGGCGGTGGTGGCGTTACCTCCGCGTTCGAAACCCAAGGTGGTCATCGCCGGCGCCCAACCGTTGTTGAGCCCGCCTATCACGTTGAAAAGCGGGGCTCGCGACCCGTCGAAGAAGTCCTCGCAGAACTCCGCTGCACCTGAGATCTGCCGGAGAGGCCGCACGCTGACACCGTTTTCGGGTCCGAACGGGACCAGGACGTAGGAGAGCCCCCTGTGCTTGGGGGCGTCAGGGTCGGTCCGGCACAACACGAAGATCATGTTCGCTCGCTGGGCGCCGGACGTCCACACCTTCTGGCCGTAGATGACCAGTTCGTCGCCGTCGACGACGCCTCGCGTCTCGACAGCGCCCAGGTCCGAACCGTGATCGGGCTCGGAGTAACCCTGGCAGTAGGTGTCGACCCCGGCGACGATGCGCGGCAGGAAGTACGCCTTTTGCTCTGCGGTGCCGTGGACGATTATCGCAGGGCCTACGAGTGTCTCTCCCATCCCGCGGCGCACTACTGGCACGCCGTGACGGCGAAGCTCCTCGTTGAAGATCGCGAAGCGCACGGCGTCCCAGCCGCGCCCGCCGTAGTCCTCGGGCCACGTGGCGCATATCAGGCGGGCTGCGCTCAGCCGGGCCTCCCACTCACGGTAGATCGGGTCCTCCGTGGCTTTGAGGCGCTGAGCGCCTTGACGGCCGCCGGCCACGGGCTGCCACCCCCAGTTCGCGAGCCCCTCCAGACCTGCCGGGGCGTTAGCGGAGATCCACGATCGCATCTCCGTTCGAAACTCGCCGTATTCAGGACCAAGGTCCAGTTCCATGGTGTCCTCCTCGTCTGGTCAGGTGCTGCTTGTTTGCCGGGGGTGGCGTTTCGCTGCCTCGAAGTCACCTCGGAGGGGCCCGGAGACCCCCGTGCGGTTGGCGGGGCTCATATCCCAGCGGCGGCTTCGGTGCCGAGAACTAGCGTCCCGGCGGACATGAACATTCCTCCCACCCCTTGGGCGACGCTCGTCTGCACTCCGGGCACCTGCGCTGACGCCTCGGCGCGCAACTGTCGAACGGACTCTTGGACCAAGAACATGCCGTACATGCCGGTGTGGGTGTAGGAAAGGCCGCCGCCGTTCGTGTTCATCGGCAGTGTCCCACCCGGAGAGGTGTTGCCCTCCTCGATGAAAGCTCCCGCCTCGCCGCGCCCGACGAAACCGAGGTCCTCCAGCCCGTAGATCGGCAGGTGAGCGAACGCGTCGTAGACCATCAGATGGTCGACGTCGGACGCCTTGATGCCAGCCTCGGCGAACGCGCGCGAAGCGGATACCGCGAAAGCTTTCGAGGTGGTGAAGTCCTCCATCATCGACACGAGCGGGGTCTCAGCTGCCTCGCCCGTGCCGAGCACGTAAACCGCTGGCTTGGGTCCCGGCACGGCTTTCGCCCTGGCGGCGGAGGTGACGACCAGGGCGCCCCCGCCGTCGGTGACCAAGCAGCATTCCAGCAGGTGCATCGGGTACGACACCATCCGCGAGGCCAGGACGTCGTCGACGGTGATCAGGTCACGGAACATGGCTCTGGGAACCCGGCAAGACCAGCGGCGCTGAGCGACCGCCACCGACGCCAGCTGCTCGTGGGTTAGCCCGTAGCGCTTCATGTACCTGAGGACCCCGATAGGGAACAGCGTGGGCGGTCCGAGCGTCCCATATGGGGCTTCGAACTGGCCTTGCGGGGAGGCGGGGTCGGCCGCGCGCGGCGGGGCGCCCGTGCGGGAGCGGCCGGACTCGCCGTGGGTTATCAAGATCACGTCGGCGAGGCCAGCGCTGATAGCCGCCGCCGCATGTCGTACGTGCACGAGGAACGAGCAGCCCCCGATGGACGTGGCGTCTATGTAGTTCGGGGTGATCCCCAAGTAGTGAGCCACCGCGATAGGGGATATCCCCGCTGCCGCCACCCCGTCGACATCGGCGAGGGTCATCCCTGCGTCGGCGAGCGCCAGGCGAGCTGACTGCGCGTGCATGTCGAGCGCCGACATGTCGGGCACCACGCCGATGCGTTCCGTTTCTGCAGCCCCGACGATCGCTGTGCTGGCTCTGAGTGTCATGCCGGGCTCCCAGTCGGCCGGAACACCGGCACCAGCTGGGCTCCCCGAGGCTCGAAGTCCACCTCGAGGTCCATGTCCAACACAAGGTTCTCGGGGGTGTTGTCCACCCCGACGACGTTGGTCATCATCCTCGGACCTTCCTCGAGCTCCACGACCGCGATGGCATAGGGAACCTGGTCCGCGAATCCTGGGGCAGGGCGATGGCTTATCAAGTACGTGTGCAGCCGGGCACGCCCCGAAGCGACGAACCATTCGACGTGTTGCGAGTAGCAGGCGGGGCACGATGAGCGGGGGTAGAAGAACGCTTTACCGCAGGACGTGCACCTTTGGATAGCGAGTTCCCTCCGGTTCGCAGCATCCCAGTAGGCCTGGGTTTCGGGGGTAGGCCTAGGAACGGCCTTGGGGCGGTCGCCCGACGGCGACGGCTGCGGGCTCACCGGGCCACTCCGAGTTCGATCCCAAGCTCGTCGAGAAGATCCTGGCTGTAGGCGATCCTGGCGGTAAGTTCCCTCGGTGGTCGCGAGCACAGGGCCAGAGCCGCTTCCGCCATGACCTCCGGCGCTTCGACCTGCTGTTCGGGGTCGTCGGGTCGTACCAGGTGGTGATACAACGTGCCGGGGGTAGGCACGACACGGTTCGGCGAGAGCGCGTTGACAGCCACGTTGTCGAAGTACACCTCGGCGGCCAGGCCGGTGGTGAAACGCTCCAGGGCCGCTTTGCACATGCCGTACACCGTGCCCCCAACCGGCCGGTTCGGGTCGGGTGGGATCTGGGGGTGACGCGCAGCGCCAGAGGACACGTTGAGGATCCAACCCTGGCCTTTGGTTTTCATCGCCGGCAGGACGAGCTGCGCTAGGTGCAGCGGCGCTGCCACTTGCACCTCGAACATCAGCTGGTGGCGCTTGGCGCTGAACTCTGCGATCGGAGCGAAGTACGTGACCGCTGCGTTGGACACGAGCACGTCAGGCCTGCCGAGAATGGCTTCGACCTCGGCAACGAGCCGCTCCCGGTCGTCTGGGAGCGACATGTCCGCGGGGAAGGCCACAGCGATCCCCCCATGGGAGCGGATCCTCTCGACGGTCTCGTGTATCGTCCCGGGTAGCGCGGAGCCGCCAGGGGCTACTGTCCGAGCTGTGACAGCCACCGCCGCTCCTGCCGCTGCGAAGCGCTCGGCGATCGCTGCTCCTATCCCACGGCTCGCTCCGGTTACCACCGCAACCCGTCCCGACAGAACTCCCTCAGGCATCTGCTGGCGACCTTCGCTGACCTGGGAGATTTTGTTCGTCTCTCATCGTTGCGTTCCTCTCATCGGTTCAGTGTCGTCATCGCGGGGCTGAGGGCCCGCTGGATGCCCCGGTGGGCGCTCAGCCCAGATGGCCAGGGCGTCGAGCACCTCGACCCGGCTTTCCGCCGCCCAAAGCGGGTTGACTTCCAACGTGTCCAAGGCGTCGCCGAGACCCTCACCGAGCCGTCCGATAGCTGCTATCACCTCGGCTAGGCGAGCGACGTCCACCCCGCTAGCGCCGCGCGCTCCTTCTAGGACAGCGGCTCCCCGTAGCTCGCGAAGCATCTCGTGGACTTCTTCCTCGCCGGCGGGCAGCAGCCTGAGAGCTGCGTCGCCCAGCAGTTCCACCCAGACGCCGCCGAGAGCCACCGAGAGGACCTTTCCCCACGTGTCGTCGGTGCTGATCCCCACCAAAAGCTCGACGCCGTCCGGGCGCATCGGGGAGACGAGGACCCCGTCCAAGGAGACGTCGGGCATTGACTGTCCCACCCGGGCGACCATCTCGCAGTAGGCCACGCCCGCGTCGGCGGGGGCAACTCCCAGGCGGACGCCTCCGACGTCGGACTTGTGCGCGATCGCCGCGGAAGCGACTTTGAGGGCTACTGGAGCGGCGAAAGCTTGCGCAGCCGCGAGCGCTTCGTCTTTCGAGGTGACCAGCCGGGCTGGTACTACCGGGATCCCCGCGTCCTCCAAAAGGCGGCGAGCGAGATGCTCGGGCCAAACTCCGTGCGCGCCGTCGGGGACCGCCAGAGGATCAGCAGGTGCCGGCGGGGGAGAGGCGCGACGGGCAGCGCGACGCTCGTGGTAGCGGGCTCCGTGGCCTATGGCACGGGTACCGAGCTCGATGCCGTCGAGGATGTACAGGCCGCGTTCGGAGAGCAGTCGTCTGCCGTAAGGCGTGAGGTCCGAGCTCACCGAGCTCTGCAGCACCACAGGCACAGCCGACGAGTCCCGAGCTTTGACGATAGCGTCCATGCGCGCCTCGACCGGAGCCGGGTTTGCGGGAGGTTGGCGGGGCACAGCGGTCGAGTAGACGACGATGTCGTAGAGCCCTTGGGCGTCGCGTCCGACGATGTCGAGAGCGGACAAGGCCAGGCTCGGGTCGACGACCACATAGCCAGTCACGTCGAGAGGGTTGTGAGGGTTGGAGAACGCCGGGAGGACACCTTGTAGGTCGTCGAGCGTGGAGGGCGGGAACTCGGGAAGTTCGAGGCCTTCGTCGGACGCCCGGTCGGCGAGCAGGTCGCAGGCACCCCCCGAAGCGGTCACCGCAGCCACTCGCCGGCCGGTCACGCCGGGGTGATAGCCGAGGTAGCCGGCGGTGGCGAGCATCTCCTCTAGCGAGGCGACCCTGATGACGCCGAGCTGTCGGAAAGCTGCGTCGACGACACGGTCGTTGCCTGCCAGCGCCCCCGTGTGCGCCAGAGCGGCCCTGGCCCCGGCTGCGGTCCTTCCCGTCTTTAGAGCGACGATCGGCTTTCCTGCGGCCAAGGCCAGCTCGGCGACCCGTCTGAACTCGGCGGGGTGCCTCACCGACTCCAAGAAGGCGGCGATCACACGGGTGTCCTCGTCGGCGACGAGGTAGGAGATGATGTCGGTCGCGGAGGTGACAGCCTCGTTGCCTGTGGAGCACAGGAGGCTGACTCCTATACCTCTGGACTGCGCCGCTGAGAGCACAGCGCTAGCCAGTCCGCCTGACTGCAGTACGATCCCTACCGGTCCTGGTTCGAGCGGCGGGGTGATCGGCAGCCCGTATGGGGTCACGCGGCCGGCGACGTTGATGAACCCGTTCCCGTTCGGACCAAGGACTGTCAGTCCCCGCCTTCGGGCCAGCGACACGAGCTGTGCTTCTAACGCCGTCCCGTCGTCGCCCGCTTCAGCGAAACCGGCGGTGAGCACCACCAGGTTGGTTATGCCCGCCTCGGCAGCTTCTTCTACGACGTCAAGCACGGCGGCTGTGGGCACCATTATGTAGGCGAGGTCCACTTTCCGGCCGATAGCGCCAAGGGACTTTACTGCGGTCCTGCCGTGCACTTCCCGGTGTCGGGGATGCACCACGTGAACTTCTACGTCGGGTGAGAAGCGGGTCAGGTTCTCGTACGTATACACCGACCACTGCGACCGCTCGGTGGCTCCGACGAGCGCTACCGAGGCGGGGTTGAACAACGAGCGCAGGTCTGCGCTGTACCCCGTGGCGACCTGCGGAGGTCCTCCTGGCGGGTCCGAGTTCGTTTGGCACCTCCCCCTGTGGCTGTCCGTTACTTGCGCCGCTTAGAGGATCCGAGCGACGGCACCTCCTTTATAGGCCCGCAGGCCACTCCAGCACAAGGCCGCCCCCGGGGGAAGCTGGGCGTCGCCGTGAAGCCGGCGAACCCGGTGAATGTGACCAACGGCCCTGGAGTTTCGGCGCCGATAGCCCTACGCTGCGTAGCAAAGGAGGTCCCCCGTGACTTTGACGGTCAGCGATGTTCACGCTTTAGAGATTCTCGATTCGAGGTCAAGACCGACCTTGGCGGTTACCCTGCGCACAGCGAGTGGGACAGAAGTGAAGGCCGGCGTGCCGTCTGGTGCCTCGACCGGCTCCCGCGAGGCGGTGGAGAGACGAGACGGGGACGCTGCGCGCTTCAACGGTCTCGGCGTGCAAGGCGCCGTGAGCGCAGTTAACGGTGAGATCTTGGAGACACTGAGGGGAAGGTCATTCCCGGATCTTGCGACCCTCGACGAGGCTTTGATCTCCTTAGATGGCACCTCAGACAAGTCCCGTCTGGGTGCTAACGCGATCGTGGGTGTCTCTATGGCAGCGGCTCGTGCGTTCGCCGCTTTCGAGGGGATCCCTCTTTGGCGTTCCTTCGCCGGGCAGGTAGGCGAGGCTAGGCTGCCCGTGCCGCACTTCAACGTGATAAACGGTGGTGTGCACGCCCCGAACTCGCTTGATTTCCAGGAGTTCATGATTGCACCGCTGGGCGCGCCGAACGTCTCAGCGGCAGTTAGAGCCGGATCGGAGATATACGGCGCGCTGCGCAGACTTCTAGTCGAACGATCGATGTCGGTCGGTCTAGGCGACGAAGGGGGCTTCGCCCCGGAGATATCAGCGCCCGAGGACGTGCTGAGACTTCTGGTCGAGGCGATAGAGACCGCCGGCTACAGCGCCGGACGCGACGGTATAGCGATAGCTATCGACCCTGCTTCCAGCGAATTTTACGCTGACGGGGTGTACGGCGTCGCTGGAGAGAGCCTATCGACTGACGACATGATCGAACGGTACGCCGCTATGGTGGAGACGTTCCCGATCTGGCTGTTGGAGGATGGACTATCGGAGAGCGACTGGTCGGGATGGGAGAAGCTGACAGCACGACTCGGCGACAGGATAGAACTGGTCGGAGACGACATTTTCTGCACCAACCCGGCGATCATCTCTGAAGCCGTCTCGAGGAACGTCGCGAACTCGGCCTTGATCAAGGTTAACCAGATCGGAACTGTCAGCGAAACAGTCGAAGCTATGCGTGTCTGCCGTCGGGCAGGGTACGCCCAGTTCGTTTCGCACCGATCGGGCGAGACGGAGGATAGTTTCATAGCCGACCTAGCGGTCGGCACCGGCTGCGGTCACATCAAGTCCGGAGCTCCGGCACGCGGCGAGAGAGTCGCGAAGTACAACCGTCTGATGGAGATCGAGGCTGGCGGGGATCTTCCCTACGGTCTCAGCCAAGCCGGTTAGGCCGCCCGTAGGCGCGTGAGGGGCTTAGCCGGCTCTGCTCTCCTAGGCAGCTGTGGGAAGTCTCGGCTTGGAGTTCTTCAGAGTTGATTACGCCACAGATTTCCCAGATAGGCGGCGGTGCGTTCGGGTGTGTGAAAAAGCCCTCGAATGTACCCTCCGATCGGTGGGCGCAGAGAGATGCTGCTCAGCTGGGTCAAGGGAACGAAGGCGGGTTCCAGCAAACCTTCGAGCTGTCGGGGTTGCCTGTCGGAGCTGGCTTCGGTGCCTCGGAAGACGATCTCGATGCGGTGCTGCTCCCGATCCCAACTCGACGCTTCGAGGACGAACGCTACCCGGTCCGCCGAGATGATCAGCCCTGTCTCTTCGGCTACCTCCCTCGCAGCGGCGGCGGCAGTGCCTTCTCCGTACCTGGGTGTTCCGCCCGGAAGCGACCAGTAGTCCTGGTTATCTGAGCGGCGGCACAGGAGCACTGAGTCACCCCGGTAGATCAGCGCCGAACAGCGCAGGTCGACTAAGCCGGCGTCGTCAGGCTGGGTAGCGTCGTCGAGTTGCGGGCGTGAACTCACCGGCTCTCCTCTGTACCTTGCGTGGACTCGCCTCCGGGGACGGCGTTCAAAGTCTCGACTGACCAGCAGCCGTCACGAAACAAGAGCAAGTTGAGGCACCCGGTGTCTTGCTGAAGCATCTCGGGATCGCCAAGATGTGGGCACAGTGATGTCAACACTTGGCGCAGGATCACGTCGTGTGTCACTGCGACTGCCGTCGTGCCAAGCGACGTCAAGGCTAGCTCTTCGATGGCTTTGAGAGCGCGCTGTGTGACGTCTTTGAGGGACTCAACGCCCGGCGCGTGATCCAACGAGCCATGCTGTGCCTCGACCTCGCTTTTAGCGTGCCCGGCCCACCTTCCGTAGTCACGGTCCGCCAAGCGTTCGTCGACAGATACTTCGAGGCCGTGGAGCGCTGCGACCGCTTCGGCGGTCTCGACAGCTCGCCTTAGCGGGCTCGCGACTACAAGAGTGACGTCCTCGGTTGCCAGGGCCTCCCCTAGCCTGTTGGCTTCGGCGCGACCTACCGCGTCTAGACGGGGGTCGAGGAGACCCCGCAGCAGACCTGCGGCGTTTAAGTTTGTCCGGCCATGCCTGAGCAGGAAAACGCGAGCTGCACCCGCCTGAAGTCCTCCGGCGGCCGGCCCGCTGACCGTTTCTAGTTTCGAAGACATGTTAGCTCCTGCAAAGAGAAAAGTAGAACCTTGCAGGAGTCATCAGCCCTGAAGCAACCGGCGGTTAAGGCGAACTCCATCGCCTGAGTGCATGCTAGCAGGCGATGGTCACAGCGTGCGCGCATGGCTCCCAGGAAGGCCGCACCTGACCGCTGACGTCGCGTTGTGAGCTCTTGTCGGTCGGGTCGGGGCCGGCGTCCGGGTCTGAGGTTCGGCCTCCTTGGCCTTGCGGGTTAGGGCGGGGAGACGTTCGACTGCCACGGCTGTCTGCTGTTTGGGGGACTCGGTGCTGAGGCAGACTTGCGCGTCGAGACACGTCACCGCTGCGAGGGCCTCCACGCCCAAGAGACGTACTCGCGTGCCGCTATCCAGACGCTCTCCTTCCGACGCTCCAGCGGCGCGCGCCCGAGTGCCTTCACCTCGCCAAGACCACGGTCCACTCCCGGTGACGGCGCAGCGATGACAACCCCCGGACCAGCGTCCGCGCTGAAACGCGCGACTCTCGACCAACCGTGCGAGCGAAGAACAACCGGAGGCTAAAAAGACCGCCCGTATATTTAACGATAATGTGGAATCGTGGACGGTCGCATAGTCAGGGAGGACGTGACCAGCAACCTAGAAGCCAGCGAGGTAACCGCAGCGACCATGGCCACGGTCATGCAGTCGCTGCTCCGACGTGGCGTCAGCACCCGTGCTGAGATCGTTAACGACACGGGGCTATCCCGACCGACCGTCTCCCGAACGCTTGCGACGCTCTTACGTGACGGGACGATCGAGCAGGTCAAAGACCCCAACCACGTCGGGCGAGGACGACCCGTTCATCTGGTAGGGATCAGCTCACGCCGTGCTAACACAGTTGGGGTTGAGCTAGGCCGGCGCCACATAGCGTTCGCCGTTGCTGATTTATCTGGGAGAGTAGTGTTCTCCGCAACCCGTGATACCAACGCTGCCTTGTCACTGCTCGACCGCGCACGCGAGGCGCTCGCTTTCATGATTGCCCAGACCGAGGACGCCGGCGTAGACCTGACGAGGCTGCGGAACGTCGTTGTTGGCACGCCCGGACCGCGGTACCGCAACCCAGAAAACCACAAAACGAGCGACGTTTCGCTCGCCCGGCTTTCTCGAGAGCGAACGCTCGTAGCGAAGGTGTTCACTACTTCCCTGCGAGCTCCAGTCTCGGTTGGTAACAACACTCGTTACACCGCCTTGGCAGAGATCGGACGTCGACGGGCCGCCGGCCTGAGCGTTGATAACCTCATTTATTTGCGCGTCGATGAGGGCGTCGGTGGCGGCATCGTGGCGGGCGGGGAGTTGCAGACCGGAGCTTGGGATGCTGCCGGCGAGATGGGCCACATCTCCCTCGACCTCAATGGAGCACCGTGCTTTTGTGGGGGGCGCGGGTGTCTGGAACTTGTAGCAGCCCTGCCTGCAGTGATTCTAGCTGCAGGAGCTGCAGACCTCGACGACCTTCGGGATCTTGCCACTAGGGACCCTGCGGCGGCGACTGCAATCCACGATGCAGCTACGGCTACGGCTCAGGCCATCGCTGGTGTTCTTGCGGTCGCCAACCCTAGCGTGCTCGTGATCGGTGGCAGCGTCGCTTCGTTACCCGGGTTTATGGACAGGTTCGAGACCGTCACGCGTGCGACCGCACCGCTGTGGGCAACACTCGACTTGGTAATCGAAGCAGCCGCAACCGACCACCTTCTTGGTGCGATCGGCGCGGCAGCCGCAGGTCATGGGGTCGTCGAAGGCTCGACGCCGTTCGCCGGGGAGCATGTCACGCCCTCCATCAAAGAAAGCCAAAAGACGACGGCCCAAAAGACGACGGCCGGGAGCCCGGTAGGACGCCGCTAGCGACGCTGCTCCCGAGAGGCTTCGCGATCCTGGGCGTAGGAACGCGTACCTGCTAGGCCGCGAGCTACGGGGTGGATCTGCCCAAAGCCCGTTACCGGACGCTCCCACCCAGAGACTCCGGGTCTCGTCTCGGCTTCGAAGCGTGCAGCGAGCAGTCGCGACAATCTCTCACGTTCTGTTCGATGGGATCGCACGTCGAACAGGTTCACGTTCTCGTCGGGGTCGCTGCTTAGCTCGTACAGTTCGCATGGACCATCCAGACGTTCGACAAGCTTCATGCGTCCATCCGTGAGCATGCGCGCTCCGCCGTACTCGCTGGTCACGAGGACGGACTCTTGGCCGTCGTGACCTCCTTCGCGCAGGATCCGTGCGAAGGAGCTGCCGGCACGCCACTCGTCTTCTGGCGCTTCAACTCTTGCGAGTTCACAGATCGTGCGGTGCAATGACACGTTAGAGAGAAGGGCGTTGCTCACGCCTCTCGCTCCTCCGGGCAGATGTGCAACGCAGGGTACACGAACCGAGTTATCCCAAAAGTTGAGTGGCCGGGTGCCATTACCTTTGCCCCATATCCCGTGATGCCCGCAGCTGAAACCGTTATCGGAGAGGTAGAGGACCACGGTGTTCTCGGCGAGGGACTGCTCCTCTAGCTTCGCACGGATCCTGCCAAAGGCTAGGTCAACAGCTGTCAGTGAAGCGCAGTATCCAGCTAGATGCGGGTGGGGATCGGCGAAGGCAGCTGCGAAGTCCGCTCGCCGTGGCTCGACCCAGGGATGAGGTTGTTCGCGCGGCACCGAAGGGAAGTCCGTGTCGGTGTATAGCTCCACCAGTTCCGGCGGGTGGTTGTCGATCCACGGATCGTGGGGTGCGGTAAAGTTCACCTGCAAGTAGAACGGCCGCTGGGGGTCGCGGCTGCTCAGAAAGTTGAGCGCGTTGTCGACAACTGCCTCGGTGAAGTAACGCGGTTCGTCGGTCGGCTCACCGTCGCGCCAAATCGGGGCCCCGTAGTAGGGGCCGCCGCCATAGCGGTGTGCATACCAGAACTCGAAGCCCGGGGCTGGCCGTTGTGAGTCGCCCACATGCCACTTGCCGCTCAATGCACACTGGTATCCGGAGCGCTCCAACACTTCGGGGGTCGTTGGTTGTCCTTCGAGGTACCGGTCGGGGTATGCGTCAGGGTGGCGCCCGCCGATAAGCCAGTCGTGGACGCCGTGCGCCGATGGCATCCTCCCTGTGAGCATGGAAGCGCGTGACGGAGAGCACACCGGAGAGGCGCAATACATCTGGTCGAGCTCAAGCGACTCGTTGAGAAACTCCTGCAGGTTCGGCATAACCAGTTCAGGCATCCGGTGGGGCATCGCCCACCGTCCTTGGTCGTCGGTGAGGACTACTACGAAGTTGAGACGCGGTGTCTCTCCCGGTCGTGTCATAGAGTCACCTCACTACGCCGCCTGTCTCGATCACGCCCGTGAGTGATCGTCGGCATCGCGTCACGGTCAGGGTCACTGGCAGGCTCACCACGGCTGAGCACCGGGTGATCCGCGTGCGAGCGACAGCGAGCTCGTCGCGTAGTCAAGGCGGCACGCCTGTGCCCGGTATGGCAAATGTCCAGCATTCCGAGCCCTAGGTTAACATAATTAGGGGTCGGCTCCCGTAAGCATTGGCGCGGCCACAGATGGTGAAATCAGCCGTGAGATACCGCTAACCCAAAGCTGCTCCACGTCGCCTACGGCGAACGCCACTCGCTGACGGGTTCACCCCTAGCGGAGGTGATCCGCTAGGGGTTGACACGGCGAACATCCTCCAGTATCCTAAGACTGGAAATTGTTAAGCAGTGCTACAAAAGTGCACTTCTCCGACCAACAGGGGGGTAAAGAAGAGAAATGGTGAAGGCTCTCTTAGCTGTTCTCGTGCTGATAGGTAGCTACGTTGGGTTTGTGGTTCCCGCCGGAGCAGCAACGCCGCAGGGAACGCACGGCAAGGTGTACTACGTGGACTGCTCGCTCACCGCAACTGGTGACGGCAGCGCCTCCAGTCCCTGGAACTCGTTGGCTCCTGTCGACTCGACCACGTTTTCGCCGGGGTCCACACTGCTGCTTGCTCGGGGAAGCACATGTGACGGTACGCTCGAGCCCGGCGGATCAGGAACTGCGCACAGGCCGATCACGGTCACTGCGTACGGCGTTGGAGCGCTTCCAGTGATCGACGGTGGGGCGGGCCAGGAGGCCGTTCTTTTGGACAACCAGCAGCATTGGGCGATCAAGAACCTCGAGACTACAGGCGGGATACGGTATGGGATCCTCGTCGAGGGTAGCTCCACTGTTCCGCTAGTGCTGTCCGGCATCACGATCTCCGACGTCGTGGTCACAGATGTCTCCGGTGAGGCCTCAGCCGCAACGGGAAAGAACAGCGGACTGATTTATATGGAGGCAACGGGAGAACAAATCTTTCGTGATGTGACAGTGAGCCACGCGCTGGCCTATGGAACTAACCAGTGGGGCGGGATCATCCTCCACGCTGGGGAATTCCCCGCCAATTTCGGAAGTAACATCACGATTAAAGACTCGATCGTCCACGATGTAGGTGGCGATGGCATCTTTATCGGCGAGGCCAAGTACGCGAAGACTACGGGCAGCGTAGCGTACAACACCGGGATGATCATGAGTGACACCGTTGCCCATTCGATTGGCACCCCGAGTGCTATCTGGGATTTCAACTGCCATCATTGCCTGGTCAAGGGTAACGTAGCGTTCGACTCCCACTCAGCAATCCACGACGGAGGCGACTACGACATTGACACGGCCTCGGATTATCAAACGGTTATCAATAACTTCGGAGGTCCTTCCGACGGATACTGTGGGTCGATCTTCAGTTCGTATGGCCTGACCGATCATGACGGGACGTTTGCTGATAACGTGTGCATCGGGAACGGAACCGACGTCGCTGGCGACTCCGGGAATCCGGACGTAGTCGGCTCCGGCAGTTCGAGCCTACCGTCGCAGGGTGCAATTCTACTGAACTCGTTCGGTTTCGGCGTCCTACCTGGGTGCCTCGACGGTGTGGACATCGCAGGCAACACCGTGTACTGGGATCCCGCATCTGACGGATCTACCCCGACTCCGCTGATTCAGGCGCTGCTTAATCCAGGTCCCACATACGGTAAGGCACTTTTTTGTCCATCAGCACCTGACGTAGTGAAAAACAATACGTTCGCGGCGCAGAGTCCGGACTATCTGGATGCGGGTTCACCGCTGTCGCTCGACCACAACAGTTACGTCGATTTGAGCGGTGGAGTTCCCTCGTGGGAGTACAACCAGACGAGCTACTCGACTTTCGGCGCCTACCAGAAAGGCAGCGGTCAGGACAGCTCCAGTTGCTTCATCGACGTGGCGCCTCAGGCAAGTACCACGGGGGGCGCAGCGGGTCCGCAGGGTCCGAGAGAATGCAATCCGGGTGCGCTGGCGACAAGCGGACCCGGCGCTACTGGGCAGGCTCTAGCCTACGCCAAACGACTCGGTGGCTCTGCGGGACCGAGCTCACAGCAAGCCCGCAGAGCTGCGAACGAAGCTTGGCTGCAAGCTCTACAACAAGCGCTGGCTGCGCTTCCGGGACCGGGCGGTCAAGCGCTGGCTGGGCCTCCCGGACCGGCTGGGTCTCCCGGACCGGCTGGGTCTCCCGGACCGGCTGGGCACTAGTCGGCTGGGCTCCGGGTCTGGGGGGATTAGTCATCCCGGACCCGCCCCTTTAGCAGCCGAGACGACCGTTCCTGGCGCTTCCCCGGCAACAACTCTATGCGCAACCAGGGCTCGGCACAGCCAGGGCTCACCTCGGGACCACCAGCGGTCCGGAATCGGCGAACACTTACAAGGCGTTGACAAGATCGAACCTCCCCAGTACACTTCACAAATAAGTAAAGCCACTTGACAAAAGTGCGCTCGCAACGACACCCCAGGGGGAACATATGACAGACCGACTCTCGCGAAGGCAGATCCTAAAGCTGGGAGCAGCCGCTCCGGTGGCGATAGCTCTCTCAGCGATGCAGGTTCCGACGGCAGTAGCGGCCACACCGCCCGCTACGCCGAACATGATGCCTCTGCCCGGCCCACCCACGATGTCTCTGCCCGGCCCGAACATGATGCCTTCCCGAAAAAAGGGAGTCGGTGTTGCGCGTCTTGTCTCGGATGCGCCATACCGTGTGGAGGCGATGAACCCGGCTTGGTACTACACCTGGGCTGCCGACGGCATCCCAGGGGTGCAAAATGTGGAGTTCGTTCCGATGGTCTGGGGTGGCGTGAACAATATTCAAACCCAGATAAGCGAGGTCGAAGCTCTCAGCCCCGGCAGGCAACGTGTCGTTCTGGGGCCCAACGAACCAGACAACGCTGCACAGTCGAACATGACAGTGGCAGAGGTGCTGCAGTACTGGGCGCAAATCACCGACCTCGCAGCGCTCACTGTCGCTCCCGCCCCGGTGCACCCCTTGGATGCGTGGATCATGGAATTCATGCAGCAGGCAACTAAGATGAACTTGCGTCCCAACTTCATTGCGGTACACACCTACCCTGGCGCTGACCCCGAAGGCTTTCTCAGCGGTATCGACCAGGTCTACACGACTTATGGCCTTCCGATCTGGGTTACCGAATTCGCTGTTGCCGACTGGAACGCGAGCAAGACCGTGGCGAACAGCTACACCGCTCAAGACGTGCTGGGATTCATGGAAGCCGTGCTGCCCGGGCTGGAAAGTCGCCCCTACGTTGCGCGCTACGCATGGTTCGGAGCCGGACCTGCTGCCGCAGCAAGCCCAGCGCTTGGACCGTCAGCATTATTTGACACCTCTGGCGCGATAACCGCGCTCGGAGAGTACTACGCCCAGTTTGGGGTTGCGCCCGTTCCAGCGCCACCAGGTCCTTCTCCTGTTCCAGCGCCGCTAGGCCCTCCGCCCGTTCCAGCGCCGCCAGGTCCTTCTCCTGTTCCAGCGCCGCTAGGCCCTCCGCCCGTTCCAGCGCCGCCAGCAATGTCATCCTAGGGGCAGTCCGATCAGGGCTGAGGTTGCAAACTAGAAACAACTCGTCTGATCATGAAGTGATTGAGGTCCATGCCAAGGTTTGATTTCGCCCCAGAGAAACTACGCCAGTACCGCCCCGAGGTGAGCGAGCCTGCTGACTTCGACGTGTTCTGGAGCCAGACCCTGGACTCCTCCAGGCGCCTCACGAGACCGGCTACTCTCACTCGGGTCGAGTCCCCGCTGAAGCTCGTCGAAGTGTACGACCTCGACTTCTCTGGCTTCGCGGGTGATCGCGTGCGTGGCTGGGTCGTCGCTCCGGCAGCAGCCGACCAGGCGCTACCCGCTGTAGTCGAATACCTTGGATACGGCAGCGGCCGTGGGCTTCCCCAGGAGCGCCTAGTCTGGGCCAGCGCCGGGTACGTCCACGTAGTCATGGACACCCGGGGGCAGGGCAGCGCGTGGGGTACCGGCGGGGACACCCCCGACCCCCACGGCTCCACGCCGGCATTCCCCGGTTTTATGACCAGGGGAATCACACGGCCCGCAGACTATTACTACCGCAGGGTGTTCACAGACGCCGCTCTTCTTATCGACGCGGTGCGCGATCTGCCGTCCGTCGACCCCGCTCGCGTCAGCGTCACCGGGGGGAGTCAGGGCGGCGGCATCGCTATAGCCGCCGCCGGCCTAGTTCAGGGACTGGTAGGGGCGATGCCTGACGTTCCCTTTCTCTGCCATTTCGAACGAGCTGTCGGTCTCACCGAAAGAATGCCGTATGCCGAGATCGCCAAGTACCTGGCGGTACACCGTAACAGCGTCGAGCAGACCTTCGCTACGCTGGCGTACTTTGACGGCGTCAACTTCGCTAAGCGGGCGACTGCCCCGTCGCTGTTCTCGGTTGGCCTCATCGACCCGGTGTGCCCGCCTTCTACCGTCTACGCTGCCCGGAACCATTGGGCGCGCGGCGAGCACGAAGCAGAGATCGTCGAGTACGCGTTCAACGAACACGAGGGGGGTCTCGCTTATCAGTGGGACCGTCAGGCAACATGGCTTGCGTCGCGTCTGGCCAGCGACCGGTCGTGAGAGTAAACCGTAAATCAGCTTGCTGAGCCCTGCTGCGTCGATACCCAAAGTCTGTGCCAGGTCAAGGTTAAGGCGGCCTGAGACGCGCCACGCGGGTCCTACGTCAATGTTCCGTATCGTCGTGGTTCGCCTCAGGGACGAGATTGGGTGGTTTCACCGGGTGCGCGACTGGGGTTGAGGGTGGTGCGGGACCCGATCGGGTCTGTCGAGGTCATCCAGTGGTAGAAGTTATCTCCCCGTGCTTGAAGAATCTCGTAGAGGCGTTGGACTAGGCGATCACGGACGTCCGCTATGGTCGGGTCGTTATAGCGGTTTCGGAGTTCGTCGGGGTCGCTGCTCAGATCGTACAACTCGTTGACCGATTCTGGGTTCACCACGAGCTTGTAGCTACCGGCTCGCAGCATGCGCTGTACATAGGGGAAGTGATGGCCGTGGAACTCACAGACTGCCTCGTCTGGCCAGTCGACTTCGTCGCCACGGACCAGTGGCAGCAGCGTACGTGAGTCAACTGCAGGGCTGGTATCGACCTCGGCGAGGTCGAGAATGGTCGCTGTGAAATCGGTCAGCAGCACCAACTCGTCTCGCGTGGTGGGTCTCTCCCCCGGCACTCGAATGATAGCGGGAATACGGTAGATGTCCTCGTACATCGCTGGACCCTTGTCGTGGAGTCGGTGTGCACCCGTAAACTCCCCGTGGTCAGCGGTGAAGAACACCGCTGTCTCGTCGGTGAGGCCGACCTCGTCTAGAGCGTTCAACACTCGTCCTATCTGAGCGTCGATCAGGGCCACATACCCCCAGTAGATAGCGATGAGCTTGCGCGACTGGTGCAGGCTGAACGTGTCGTAGGCCCAATGGTCGCTGTACTTACGCTGAACAGCGGGCTTGCCCTCGAAGGTTTCCGCTACGGACGCGGGCAGCTGCACCTCCGCCGGGTCGATCAAGTCGAAGTATTCGTCTGGCAGCAGGTACGGAAGGTGAGGGCCGAAGAAGCTCAGCTCGAGAAAGAACGGACGGCCAGTGCGGGTGTAGCGCTCGGCATATAAACGCAGCATGTCGATCGCTCGGGTTGCTAAGTAGGCCTCGAACGTCGCCTCGACCGGCTGGTGTAGCCGAGCTGCGAGCAGGTTACCAGGTCTCCCGTTTGGATATATGCCGCGGATCTCTTCGCTGGTACTGACAGGTGGAAGCCCCCGCTCCGCGAGGTACGCCTGATAGTCCTCGTGATCGACCGGGTTGTGCCACCCTGGCAAGTCCGGACCATCGAACCCGTAGGAGGCGGCGTTGCGCTCAGTACCGATGTGCCACTTGCCTATCAGTCCGCACGCATATCCGACGTTGCGCAAGGCTTGGGGGAAGGTGAAGGTGCCCGGTGCCAGGTCCTCGTTGTAGCCGACGTTGCGCTCTTGATTAGCCAGCAGTTTGTGGCGGAACGGCTGTTGACCGGTCAAGAGGCTCGCTCGCGCCGGAGTACAGATCGCCGTCGGTGTGTAGCACCGCCGGAACAGAGCTCCGGTAGCGGCCAGTCGGTCCAGGTGTGGGGTGGGTACCACCTGGTTGCCGTACGCGCCCAGGGTGTCGAGTCGGTGTTGGTCTGTCATCAAGAAAAGCATGTTTGTACTCACGGCGTGGACACCTCTCGAGAACTTGACGTGGGGAGCGGTTGGGGTAGCTGCAACACGCGGATGCCGGACGGCAGCGAAGCGTCCAGCGCATCGTGACCGTCGCCCATACGAGCCTTACTATGCGCAACGTGCCCAGAACCTTAACGGGTCATCATTCATCTCGTCAACGGATTTCACAAAAATCAGGTGAATAGTTGGGTGCAATATCAACAGGTAACCGAGCCTTCACTGCACCCGCGATTCGTCCCGATGCGCGAATGTCGCTCGGAACTGACTGCGAGACACCAGTGTCGCGAACTATAAGTTCGGGGATGCTAGGACACCTTATTAGGAAGGACTGATGCGAATGGACACGGAGCCGTCTCCCGCCGTTGGGTGACTGAGATGAACCAGGATGGTCCCGTCAGCGCCGGGCACAGATCGGATCCAGACGGCCCCGGCCGAGGCGGGTAGGTCGATCAGCTCGGGTCCGATCACAATGCCGGGGCCTTCCACGTCGAGGGCCACTGGACCGACGGCGGTGGCGCGAAGGTTGCCGAACGCGTCGGAAACATAAAACGACACGCGGGTGCTATCGACACCGTCGCCGAGAATTTCGGTGTCGTCGACACGAACCTCCAGATAATCGCGCGAAGTGTCCCGGGTCATGTGAAGTTCGGCAACGTCGCAGCCGCCGAGCCGGCCGCGTACGTGGAGCTCGACGGCGTCGGTTGTGGGGTTGGCAAGGAAGAACAGAGGATGAGGCGTGCGAGGGAAGCTTGCGCGATCCGGAAAGAGGTGCACGGGCTCCCCGCTGTCGACCGTCACCACAAGTTCGTCGCAGTTCGACGCGAATCGGAGTGGCTGGGGGCTCGTTGCGTCAGTGTCCCAAACGAACGCCGCGTCGAGCACTACCTGCCGGGCCGGGGGCTGTTGAGCGCGGTAGACAGCCGCAGCTGGCTTAGGGATACGGAAGACGTCGACTACGCCCGGAGTCTTAAGCCCATGTCCGCGCCCACTCATTCCAGGTTCGTCGGATCCCCAGAGTGAGCCGTGTGGACTCGGATAGTCGAACGCCGCCCAGCTGATCACCCCGATGACGTCGTTCGCAAATGCAAATTCGATAGCGTCGGCGTGGTAGAGAGCCTGTCGGGATAGTCCGTCTGACCTGGCACCACGAGTGAACCACTCCGTGAATCGCGGCATCTGCCCGACGGCTTCAGTGACTAAGTAGGGGTAGTCCGCGACCGGCTGCATGAAGTCGGGTCGTTCGTTCGCGCCCAGACGGTAGTCGTTGTAACCGAACACGTCGAACGGCCAGACTTTACGACCGGCAGCGTCGTAGGCGCTATCGAAGCGGTCTGGTTCGTGACCGTCCCGACGGTACCGGGTCGCACCACCTAGGGCTCGGTCCGGATCGAGCGTTCGTGCCTCAGCTATTACAACGTCCCAAAGATCTGGTGTGAAAGAACGCGTCTCGTTTAGGAAAGCACCCCAGATGACGACGCTGGGACGGTGACGGTCCCTCTTGATCATCCGCCGGAACTGGTCAACGTGGTGTCGTTCGAACTCTAGATTGCGATCCTCGAGCGGTACCGGCTGCCACGGATCTGGGTAGACCGGATCACGTTGGGTCGTACCGGCGTACTGCCAGCCGGGCGCCTCCTCGAATACGAGCAGACCGAGTTCATCGCAGGCGTCGAGGAACGCGTCCGAGGGGGGGTAGTGAGAACACCGCACAATGTCGACACCAAGCTCATCTTTAAGAATGCGGACGTCGTTGCGCTGAACGCGATCCGAAGCTGAGAACGCAACGAAGGGGAATAGCTCATGGCGGTTCAGACCGATCAGCCGTTTGGTCTCTCCGTTGAGGTGGAGTCCGTTGCGTTCCCAGGACACTTCGCGGAACCCAGTGCGGAGCTCACCTGTTGCAAACTCCTCGCCGTCGACATCGACGCGGGTCTCGACGCGGTACAACACGGGATCTTGAGGGGACCACAGCTCCAGGTTCGGTCCGGGCTGCAGGACGAGCACGCTCTCGGTCTGTCCAGCGGCGACCTTCTGTTGGGCCTCGGTCACGAGTACATCGTCACGGTTGCGCGTGACGCGAACTGATACCGAGGCGTTAGCGGGAATATCCGCAGACAGAGGCACGGTCACCGTGAGGAGCGGATGATCGGTGAGAAGGCCCCTTGACCGTATCGCTACTTCTCGCAGTGTGGCGGCGCGGCCTAGCCTCAGCACGACGGGACGGTAGATACCTGCCGGTAAGAAGAAGTCAACGTCGGAGGCACCGAGCGGTGAACCCATGGGAGGCACGGGCCGCCAACGGGCGTCTTCGACGATCTCGATCTTGTTAGGCCCGGCTTGAAGGGCCGTGACAACGTCGAAGATGCAGGGGAGGAATCCTGACTCGGCCGAGCCTACCTGAGTTCCGTTGACATACACCACGATGTGACCGAGCACCGCACCGATCTCGAGATCGGCGTGAGAAGGAACCGTGTCTAGCTCGACAAGGGTCGTCCAAGTCCAGATCTTCTCCCAGGTGGCCTCGTTCCAGCCCTCCCATCCGAGAGGAACGGCCGGGCTCGGCGCCATCACCTCACGCGGCTTCACCCCGTACGCCTCCACCGTCCAACGGTCAATTCGCACAGTGTCCGACGTGGAACGTGACTTCCTAAGCGGACTGTTCAGCTCCAATGTGTTTTCATCCGTTCACCCATTTACGCGTCGACACCCTCCCTCGACGGTCGGTTGCTGCGACGCACCGCTGCGTAATATGCACCGCTGCGTAATATAAGGCTTTCCAGTGATTTCTGTCAAGTAATGCCACAATTATGTGCTGGCTGTCATCCCGATCTCCAACAGCGGGATTGACGGGACTGCCTGTACGCGTCCACCGAACGGCCAACTCGGACACTCACTGTCGTTGACAGCAATGGGAGGGCCAGCTCAAGTGGTGATGGCCGCACCGCAAGCCCGAGCTGGGGCTGGCGGGGGATGCGCTGCGCTCTACTGGTCAGAGCGTGAGGGCGGCTACGACGCCCGCTTAGCAGGCCCACTTTCCTCGGCTGCGCTTACCCAGCGCCGAGCGTCCGGCGCTCGCCGACGCGCACCGCGGTCGGCCACCTGGAAGGGGCCCTGATCGCCGGGGCCTACATCGACCCGGCGATCGTCACGGTGTTCGAGCCCGCCTCCCGCAGGCTCCGGCTGGCTGACTCCTTCGACGACCACGGCGCACCGGCCACCCTGGTTGCGCTTTGGGAGATCTTGGAGCACATCTCCGGGCCTTCCTGTCGGCGGCTCGCCTGGGACCAGGCACGCGAAATGGCCCGCCAGGCCGAGCCGTGCGGCATCGACATGTGCGGTACGCTCCAGTGCGTTCGAATCCGCGATGCTACGATCGCTCGACGGCGACCACCCCAAGGTGAGAAATGGTGAGCGACGAAAGAGGAGGCAAGGTGACTGTGGAAGGAGTGCCTTCCATCTTCCACGCACCTTTCATCATCTAACATCCCAAGGCACAGAAGGCACATCCTCGGATGCCGTGCACTGCCACGAAGGAGAAGAGATGCATCAGCCGCTGACTGACCAGGCCACACACGAAAAGAATGACTCTATCTCAGGCAGTGATCTCCACGATGCTACCCGCCACAGCATCTTCGCCCCAGGTGATGAATGGTTGGACTCCGAGGGGCGGCCGATCGAGGCTCACACGGGAGGGATGTTTTTCCAAGACTCGACCTACTACTGGGTCGGTGCGAGCTGGAAGGGCAAGTACGGGTTCCGATCGTTCAACCTGTATTCGTCGACCAACCTACAAGACTGGGAGTTCACCAAGACCCTTCTGCGGCCTTCGTCGGAGCTACCCTCCGCCCATGAAATCGCCCGTCCTAAGATCCTCTACAACGCTCAAACGAGTAGCTATGTGATGTGGTTCAAGCGCAAAAACTACTCCGCGCCGATAAACGACGTGCGCGTAGGCGTGGCGGTCAGCGAGTCTTTAGTTGGCCCTTGGAGCTTTTATCGCGATTTCTTCCCAGGGGAGGGAGGAAGTTGCGAGTACAACTCTGCAGACCTGTGCCTTTGGCAGGAGCCGGACGGATCCGCATACTTAGTGGCATCGTCGCCATCCTTGCGCGGCGGAACATACGAACGACGTATTGTGATGTTCCGCCTGACCGATGACTATCGCGGTGTCGAGCCAGAGCCCGCTTACATTGGACCGGCTGACAACCGCGAGGCTCCTGCGGTCTTCGCTCGGGATGAGACCTACTACTTGATTACCTCCGGCACCTCCGGCTGGGCGGCCAACCAAAGCAAATATCGCACCGCTCCGTCGATTCTGGGACCTTGGTCGGAAGCAAAGAACTTGGGCGACGAGACCACTTTTGACACTCAACCCGACTTCGTCTTTCCGGTTTCGGGAACTTCGGACACGACCTACATCTACGCTGGCGGTCGTCACGTTGCGGGGAACCTCGACAGCTCCCGCTACGTATGGTTGCCGCTTATCTTCGAAGGCGAACAGATAACGTTGGAGTACCTTCGCTCGTGGTCGCTCGACGTCGGATCCGGTCGCTGGAAGCGCTGTACTTGAGGGACCCAATGCGCCATGTCTCGGCTGGAGGAACCCGCCCCAGATCTGGACGTTGCGATCCGCATCGCGCTGCAACCAAGCTCGCTCGAACTGGCGAGAACGGCGGTGTCAGAGGAAGTCAGGTGAGGCGAGTACGAGAGCGCCTCCGGGCGGGAGGATCACAGACTGGGAGAGTAGCGACCCGCTGAGCAGGTCACGGCGGGGCTCGATACCGACATCGGTATCGACGGGGGCGTCGGTGTGGTTGATGAGTACTAGGTGTCCGCCGCGTTCGACGGCTTCGACCCCGACGGGTCGGGCGGGAGTCGTCGGCACACCGGCCTGGGATGTGCTCTCTGCGATCAGAGCAGATAGAGTTGGCGCGTCGGGGCTGGTGGCGAGGTAGTAGGCGGCGCCCCGACCGTAGCGGTGGACGGTGGCTGCTGGTTGGCCTGCTAGCGGTCCGCTGGCGATCTCGAGCAGGACGCTGGCACCGCGCAGACGGATTAGCTCGCTCCAGCGGCGACCGGCGGACCCGGGCTGGGCGAGTGGACCGCAAAGCGGAACGGTCTCGGTCTGGGGGAGCGGGGAGAACTCCTCGACGTCGAGGCCGAGCAGCTCCCGCCACGGTGCCGGGTAGCCACCCAGGCGGACGTGGTCGTCTGGGTCTACGATCCCGGAGAAGTAGGTCACAAGAGCGGTGCCGCCGGAGGCGACGTAGTCGACGAGGTTAGCCGCCGCCCGGTCGCTCACCATGTACAGGGCGGGCGCGATCACGAGGCGGTAGTCGCTCAGATCCGACTCAGGGTGGGCGAAGTCGACAGTCGTTCCCGAGTCGAACAGGGGCTGGTAGAACTCGATTAGAAGCTCGGGTAGGCGGAGCTGGGCGGGGCGGGAGTCGAGCCCGAGCGCCCACCACGACTCCCAGTCGAGCAGGAGCGCGACATGTGCGGTGACCGGCGTGCCGGCCAGGGGAGCGAGGTTCTGCAACTCAGCACCGAGGGCGACAACTTCCCGCCATTGACGGCTGTCGACACCGCTGTGCGGGACCATGCCGCTGTGGAACTTCTCGGCTCCGGCGGCTGACGCCCGCCACTGAAACTGGAGGACTGCGTCGGCTCCCCTCGCGACGGCCTGCAGGCTCCAGGCCCGGAACTGCCCGCGGTTCTTTGGGACGTTAATCGGACGCCAGTTGACCGCCCCGGGCGCCTGCTCCATCAGGTACCACGGGCGTCCCGCTCCGAGAGAGCGGGTGAGGTCCGCTACGAGGGCGGCTTGAACGTGGGAGTCGGGATCGGCAGGGTCGGGATAGCGGTCGACCGACACGAGGTCCATCTCGGCAGCCCAGGCCCAGCCGTCGGTCGGCTGGAACAGGCCCATCAGGTTGGTGGTGACCGGCACCTTCGGCGTCGCTGTTCGTAGCACCTCCCGCTCGGCCAGGTAGCAGGCGCGTAGCTCATGGTCGGAGAAGCGGGCGAAGTCCAGCTGCTGGGTAGGGTTGGATATAGTCGGCGCAATCCGTGGCGGGCCTACCTCCTCGAAGTGACGATATCGCTGGCTCCAAAAAGCGGTGCCCCAGGCTCGGTTCAGCTCGTCGATGTCGTCGTTGTAGCGACCGCGGAGCCATTTCCTGAATGCGGCTGCCGACACTTCGCAGTAGCAGGCGTGGACCCGGCCGCCGCCGTACTCGTTGCCGACGTGCCAGAGCTCGAGTGCCGGATGTCCCCCGTAGCGGGCAGCCATCCGGCCAGCGAGGTCAACTGCGGCGTCCCGGTAGGAGGGCGAACTCGGGCAGTAGTGCTGGCGGCCACCGAGGGACATCGTCACGCCGGTCGTGGTGACCGGAAGGATTTCTGGATGAGCGTGAACGAGCCAGGGTGGTGGCGAGGCGGTTGCTGTCGCCAGGTCGACCCCCACCCCGGCTTCAGCAAGGAGGTCCATCACCCGGTCCAGCCATTCAGCTGATAGCTCCCTTCCCGGGCCCGCCTGCAGCTCCGCCCAGGCAAATACCCCGACGGTAACCAGGTTGACGCCGGCCTCGGACATCAACGCCACGTCCTCAGCCCAGAGTTCCTCCGCCCACTGCTCGGGATTGTAATCTCCCCCGAAGCGGATCCTGGTGGGTTTTGGGGTCTCATGGCGTTTAATGGTCACTGTTGCCTTTCTTGAATCGGGACATGGGGGAAGGCTGCAACGAGTGCGCCGGCACGGTCGCACACAGGTGCGCTCGACGCAGGTGTGCAGCGACCGCCTCTGGGGCTAGATCGGCGAGCAAGGGGACAGCACCCGAGCACCGAGCGTAGCATCGTCCCCAACGCGAACGGCTTGCGATCCAGTTCCTCTTCGAGCTTCATGACACGCAGACCCCCTGCCGGCACGTGAGGAATCCTGGATTCGCCGACCACAGTCCTTCGGCGACATCGACCGCCAACTAGCCAAGGAAAGGAAGTTCGAGCCGCGGAACTCTCTCAGCCTGAGAGCGGAAGCGTTGGTAAAGGTCAGCTAGCAGATTCCACATGCTTTGTAATACAAAAACAAGCACTCACAGCAGCCATGGCGGCATCCGCTGGAGGCCCAAAGGCAATTTTTATCGAAGATCGGACTAGACAGCCGGTGGAGGATGTGCAATAATGTAAATAAATGAGCAAATATGTGCAGGCAGCGTATCGTCTGCCGACGTGAGAGCAGAACGGAGGGGGTTCTCGAGCATGAAAGTTGAGGTGGGCGAATCGGTTGTGGAGGCTCGCCCTCAGTCGCGTCAGATGTCTGTTTGCCTTTCCAACGTGACTTGTGGAAAGGTCCTAGCGGCTCAGAGAGAGCGACCTGAATAGGGCAAGTGGGAAGGGTTACCTTGGCCCAAGGTCCTCCGTCGAAGTCTCCTTTGTGGAACACCTAAGTCCGCGAGCTCTTGCGAAGCATCTCTGACTCACTGGTGGCTGAATCAATCGGAATTTTATACCTCTCTGGACAGTACCAACCAACCAAGCAGCACTTGTACGCTACGCAGTAACTAGAACATTTCTACGTACTAAGAAGTCAAGTTGTCAGTCGACTGACTGGAACTGCAGAAGAAGCCAGAATTGCCAAGTAAACAAGAAAGGTCCCGACTCATGAAATTTGAGAAGAAAAGTATGCAATCCGTGCCCTCGTCCAAACAGCGACAGGGAACCACTCGCATGGTCAAGGTGGGTGCTACGCTGGGCGCTGCAGCTATCGTGATGTCCGCCTGCGGCTCTTCGAAGACGGCAAGCCCGAGCAGCGCTTCCACACAACCATCTGCCAAAAGCACATCCTCGAATCCAGTCACAATTAATTTCTGGGCACCCGGAGTGTCAGAGGCTTCCATCATCGCACTTTTTAATAAGACGCACCCTGACATACACGTGGTCTACACGGCAACCCCTGGCGCTGCGGCCACGTACACTAAGATGGAAGATGCCATCAAGGCTGGCGACCCCCCGGACGTGGGGGCGATCGAATACGACGAACTACCACAGTTCGTAAGAACTGGTGGGATAATGAATATCGCCCAAGTCGGCGCCAATAGCTACGAGAAAGATTTCAACCCAAGCATCTGGGGCCAAGTTGACTTTGGTGGCGGTACCTGGGCGATCCCAAGGAACACCGCCCCAGTCGCTTTGTTGTACAACGCGAAGCTGTTCACCCAGTACGGCTTAGCTGTCCCTACTACCTGGGCACAGTTTGCTAGCGAAGCACAGAGCGTCCATGCTGCCCATCCCAGTGTCTATATGACGAGCTTCAACACGTCTCCAAGTTGGTTTTCGATGCTTGCGTGGCAGGCCGGAGCAGTTTGGTTCCAGCCTGACGGCAACCAGTGGAAACTAGGGTTCACCTCTCCGGCATCAGAGAAGGTCGCGAACTACTGGCAAAGTCTCATCTCAGGTCACGACGTCATAGTGGAGAGTCCCTATACGCCTCAGCACGCGCAGCAACTAAATAACGGCACCATCCTCAGTTACCCAGGTCCGCAGTGGCTAGAAAACTCTATTGAGTCACAGGCCTCGGCTACCTCTGGGGACTGGAAGATCGCTCCGTTCCCTCAGTGGACTGCGGGCGGCCACGCCTATGGACAGTGGGGCGGCACTACGGACGCAGTATTCAAGGATACGAAGCACCCCCACGCTGCCCTGACTCTCGCTACATGGTTGAGCACCAATCCCCAGGTTGTCTCACAGCTTATTGGCGGCTACCCGGCAGCTACTAGTGGCCAGACCACGCCAGCGCTTTCCAAGCCCCTGCCTTTCTTCAGCAACGAGAGTGGGTACAGCATTTTCCGAACAGCGCAAAACGACACTCTGGCGGGATGGAACTTCGGTCCGGACTGGGGAGTCATGAAAACTGAAGGCGGAAACGACTTTGACACGGTAGCGAATGGCTCCTCCACTCTTCCGCAATGGCTGTCGAGCGTCCAGTCTCAGCAACTGTCGGCTCTGCAAAGCGTTGGAATTAAGGCAATAGGTTGATCGCCTCAGCGCAGTTCCTGGAGAACGGCCTAGCGAGCCGAGGTGAAACGACCATGGTTAATAAGCAGTGAGACCTACGAGTGGGACTCGTAGCCTCATTGTTCCCACGAGTAGCACGAGTCCGGCTCAGCGAAGGGGGATGCGTGACGGACGGAAGTACGCACCATATGTACTTATCTTGCCGTTCGCTGCCCTCTTCGTAGGACTCCGAATAATTCCGATTGGCTACGCTATTGGAGAGTCGTTCTTCAAGACCAGAGGCAGTGGCCTTGGTCTCGGTGTACCTACGACATCGTTTGCCGGGCTTAGCAATTTCACCGAAGTTCTTACCAAAGGATATTTCTGGTCCGGCGTCGAGAGAGTTCTGCTCTACGGCATCGTCCAGGTCCCTGTGAAAATGGCGTTGGCTATGATGCTGGCGCTGATTCTCGATAGTGGTCTTGTACGGTTCCGTCGAATCTTTCGATTTTTCTACTTCTTGCCCTACGCTGTTCCGGGTGTGATAGCTGCGATCCTGTGGGGATTCCTCTACTATCCGTCACTTTCTCCTGTGGTCGGAGTGGTGCGACACCTTCCGGGATTGGCAGGTTTCACTCCGCTGGGTTCGAGTAGCCTGTTGTGGTCGATTGCGAATATTGCAACTTGGGCAGGAGCAGGCTTTGACATGCTCATCTTTATAGCGTCCTTGCAGACGATTCCAATGGAGCTTCTGGAAGCCGCACGAGTTGATGGCGCCAGCGAGTGGCGGATTGCAACGCGTATCAAGGTTAGGATGATAGGTCCTGCTGTGGGCTTAAGTGCTATCTTTTCTGTTATCGGGACACTTCAGCTTTTTACCGAGCCGAAGATCTTGGCAACCCTTTCGACTGCTGTTACGAGTCACTACACTCCGAATCTGTATGCTTATAGTCAGGCCCTTGTGGCAGGTCGTTATCATTATGCAGCGGCGGTATCGGTCAGTCTTGCTCTTCTCACGTTTGTATTTTCGTTTGCTGTTTTAGGCTTCATCTCAAAACGTGGAGGTCTGCAGTGATGGGAATGTCCGGTGTTGTCTCAGAGTGGTCTCGGCCCAGCCGTGCAGATAGGGCGCGTTAAATGTTGCAGGGACAGCGGGAGACGAGGCGTAGTGGCGTCGCAGCTGGTGGCGTGCGGAGTGGGGTTAGCTATGCGAACATGGCTGTATTAGCCCTGGCACTGGTGTACTTCTTATTCCCGGTCTATTGGTTGATTATTTCGGCCACGAAGGCGTATACCCAGTTGTTCTCGACGAATGGGTTCTTGCCGGGATCTAAGTTCAGTGTATTTACTAACTTGAATGCTCTCTTCTCGTTTCAGCATTCGGTCTACTTATACTGGTTTGGAAACACGCTGCTGTATGCAGTTGTTGGTGGCGGGCTTGCAACGCTCATCGCGACCGTTGCTGGTTATGCGTTTGGTAAGTACGACTTTCGTGGGAAGAGCGTGGCCTTTGGAATAATAATTGGCGGTGTGCTTGTGCCGGGTACGGCGCTAGTACTGCCGCTGTACCTTTTGTTTGACAAACTAGCGCTACTTAATAGCTATTGGTCAATTATTATTCCGAGCACAATCAGTCCTTTCGGCATGTACCTAGCAAGGATCTATGCGAGCCGGGGTATTCCAGATGAAATACTCGAAGCTGCTCGGGTTGATGGGGCTCGGGAAGCGACCGTGTTCCGGAGAATAGGATTTCCGATGATGAAGCCCGCCATAGTAACCATATTCTTGTTCCAGTTCGTTGCTACCTTCAATGACTATTTCCTGCCGCTGGTGATGCTGAACAATACGCACTTGTACCCGATGGCCTTAGGTCTGAACTCGTGGTCTGCGCTCACTACGTTGCCAGGTACTCCCCGAGATATCTACACGATTATTCTTATGGGTGCTTTACTTTCTGTGTTGCCCTTGGTGGTGGCCGTCGTGCTATTGCAGCGATACTGGTCAGGTGGCCTGGGTGTGGGTGCGGTGAAAGGATGATTAGACGTGGTGTGTAGCCTAGAGCGGTTGCGTTTGCGCTGTAATCGAATGTGCTTGGAGCTGTCCGCACTGCCAAGCGAAGTCAGTTCACAGGCGGAGCCGCTCGATGTCACCACTCTTAGGAATTCTCCGCCGGGGAGGTTAGAGAGATGACTGCGGCTAGGAAGTCCGTGTCTGCAAGGCTGCGGCTGCGGCGTTCTATTTTTAAGGACTGACGATGTTGGCGAAGCAGAGGCGTTCTTTGATACTTGACGAGGTGCGAAGATCTGGGGGGGTGAAAGTCTCCGATCTGACGCAGTTGCTGGCGGTGTCGGACATGACGGTGCGGCGCGATTTGGATGTTCTGGCTTGTGAGGGTTTGTTGGAGAAGGTTCATGGTGGCGCGACGGTCGGCAGGGGTTTGTCGACGGAGGAGCCGGGTTTTGAGGCGAAGGCTAACAGGGAGCTTCGCGAGAAGGAGCTGATAGCGGGTGTTGCTGCCGGGTTGATCGAGGCGGGTTCAGCGATCGCTTTGTCTGCTGGTACTACGACGTATGCTCTCGCGCACCATTTGCACGGGATTGCTGGTTTGACGGTGGTCACGAACTCGATGCGTATAGCGGAGGTGTTGTGGGCGTC
>Ga0209012_1000747_pt1 | contig 40844 bp, 30 predicted proteins | sample RS3BMetagenome_FD_184735 | JGI IMG/M metagenome (GOLD analysis project Ga0209012, IMG submission 184735) | Ferric oxide microbial mat and aquatic microbial communities from Rainbow Spring, Yellowstone National Park, USA - RS3B (SPAdes) (version 3) ...
CCCGCCGATCAGCTGGCGCCGCTCCGCCAGCAGCTGCGCGATCTCGAGGCGCGCCTCGCGAAGGCGGGACCGGCGGGCGTCGCCGGGGGGCCGGCCGAGGCGGCGAGGGGCGCGGACCTGCCCGACCTGCTGCGCGCCGACGTCTCGAAGGCCGCCGAGCTGCAGGGGCGCATCGCCGTCGCCCGCAAGGAGCTCCAGGACGGCGAGACCGCGCTCGCCAGGGACGCCCTCCACCGGCTCGATCTGCGCCTGTCCCGGCTGCTCCGGCGCGCGCGCCTCGGGCGCATCGAGAGCGTCCTCGGACGAAAGCGCGCGCTCGAGGTCGAGGTGGAGGCGATCCGCCTCGGCTACCTGCCGCAGGACGCCGTCGATTCGCTCGATGCGGCGCGCTACCTCGAGGACGACGAGGAGTACTGGCCCTTCGAGGGCGACGACTGGCCCGACGAGTACGTCGGCAGCGAGATCCGATGAGCGCGCGGAGAGGCCTGCTCCCTCGCGTCGGCACGATCGCGCCCCTGGCGGCGTCGATCGTCGCCCTCGCGGCGGCGCCGGCCCGCGCGGGGGCGCCCTCGGCGACGTCGGCGTCGGCCTCGCCGGCGGCCGACATCAAGCCGGCCGCCGAGCGGACGCTGAGCGCCGGCCCCGTGCAGAGGCCGGGACGCGGCGTCGTGCGCGAGGGCGGATCGAGCGGCCAGCCGGCCATCCACGGGCCGAAGATCCCCGAGGCGCTGCGCAAGCAGCTCCAGGCCAAGCTCGAGACGCGCGTCATGGCCGACCTGGCCGAGACCAGGCGCCTGCGCCTCGAGGCCATCGGTCTCCTGCAGAAGTTCATCGCCGAGACGCCGCGCAATGCGCGCGAGATGCCCGAGGCGCTCGTGCGCCTCGCGGAGCTCGACTGGGAGAACGAGCGCGAGAGCTTCGTCGAGCGCTTCGAGCAGTGGGACAAGAAGCCGGTCGACCAGCGCGGGCCGGCGCCGGAGCTCGACTACCACGTCGCGCGCGGGCTGCTCGGGCGCGTGCTGCACGACTACCCCTGGTTCGATCAGTACGATCTGGCGCTCTACGTCGACGGCTTCCTCGCCTACGAGAAGGGCAAGCAGGACGAGGCGCTCGACCGCTTCGAGCGCATCCTGCGCGACTACCCGAACAGCCGCTTCACGCCCGACGCGCACATGGCCAAGGCCGAGGCGCTCTTCAGCGGCCGCTACGACTACGCGGGCGCGCTGGCCGAGTACGAGAAGGTGCTCTCGTACAAGGACAAGATCGACCCGGAGCTGTACGGCCTGGCCCTGTTCAAGAGCGCGTGGTGCTACTGGCGCCTCGGCAACAACGACGAGGCGGCGAAGCGCTTCGTCGGCGTCTTCGAGGCGACCGACGAGGGGGGCGGCGCCAAGGGGGTGAGCGCGGCGCAGCGCCAGCAGCTCGACGAGCTGCAGGAGGAGGCGCTCAAGTACGTCGTCGAGGTCTTCACCGAGAACGACAGCAACACGGCGCAGGACCTGTACGCGTTCCTCACGCGCATCGGCGGCGAGAAGTTCAGCGGCAAGATCGTGCGCCGGCTCGCCGAGCAGTACTACGACGAGGCGCACTACGAGCGGGGCATCGAGGCCTACGAGCTGCTGCTCAAGCTCGAGCCGACCAGCCCCGACGCCGGGCAGTGGGTGCTGCAGATCGCCGCCGGCTACAACGTCCTCGAGGACTGGCCGCACCTGAAGGCCACGTTCGACCGCGCCATCGCCGGGTACACCGCCGGCAGCCCGTGGGCGCGCGCGCAGGGCGACGCCGCGAACGTCACCGCGACGACGGCGGCGATCGAGAAGGCGCTGCGCGAGGACGCCATGTCGCTCCACGCCAAGGCGCAGCGGGACAAGACGAGCCGCGCCGAGTTCGAGGGGGCGGTGAGCCTCTACGAGGTGTACCTCTCCAAGTTCGGGCAGGAGCCCAAGGCCTACGAGGTGCAGTTCTACACGGGAGAAATCGACTTCTTCCGCCTGGAGCGCTACCTCGACGCGGCGACGCACTACCTCGCCGCCGCGCGCGCGATCCCGGCCCGGGAGACGAGCGGCGATCTGGCGACGATGCGCCACGACGCGCTCTACAACGCGCTCGTGGCGCTGTCGCGCGAGATGGATGTCAAGCGCACCGGAGCGCAGGCCGCCGCCGTCGCCGACAAGTACATCGAGGCGCTCGACCTCTACGCGAAGTTCTACCCGAGCGACCCGCAGCTGCCGGCGATGTTCTACCGCCAGGGCAAGTACTACTTCGACAACGCCAACTACGACTCGGCGGTCAAGATCTGGGGCATGCTGCTCGAGAAGTTCCCGAACAGCGAGCAGGCGCGCGACGCGGGCGACAGCATCCTCGAGTCCTTCAACCGCGCGAAGGACTACGAGAACATCGAGACCTGGGCACGGCGCCTCAAGGCGCTGCCGAGCTTCGGCGCGCCCAAGCAGCAGGCGCGGCTCGACGCGCTCATCGTGCAGGCCGTCTTCAAGCAGGGCGAGCAGAAGGCCGCGGCCGGCGACCACGCGGCCGCCGCGGCCGCGTACCTGCGCGCCGCCAAGGAGTTCCCGAAGGACGCGCGCGCCGCGCAGGCGTGCGTCAACGCCGAGCAGGAGGCGAAGCTTGCGGGCGACGCCAAGACGCTGGAGCAGGCGGCGCAGCTGGCGATGGGGCCGGCGTACCGCGACCGTGCGGAGTCGCCCCAGGGCGCGTGGATCGCGACGACGACGCTGCAGGCGATGGGCCTGTTCGGCGAGGCGGCCGACATCGCCGAGCAGATGACGAGCCTCGGCGACCGCGAGCACCCCAACTACGCCAGGTTCGAGCACGAGAAGGACGCCGCCTACAACGCCGTCGTGCTGCGCGAGGCGACCGGCCAGTACGATCGCGCGGTGCTCGACGGCAACAAGTTCCTCGCCGCGTACGCGGGCACGCCGGAGGCCGACGAGGTCGTCTTCCAGATGGGCCGCGCCCACCAGAACGCGGGGCGCGCGAAGGACGCCGCGCAGCTGTACCGGCGGTACCTCGGCCGGGCGAAGAACATCGACCATCGCGCGCAGGGTCTCGTCTTGCTCGCGCAGGCGCAGATCAAGATGGGCGACGAGCGCGGGGCCGCAGCGTCGCTCGAAGAGGCGGTGACGCTCGGCAGGCGCCGCGGTCGGGAGATGAGCGCCGAGGGCAAGTACGCTGCGGCGCACGCGCGCTACATGCAGGGCGAGCGGATCCTCGCGCGCTTCGAGCAGATCCAGATCCAGGGCGACGTCAAGCAGCTCAAGGCGCGCCTCAAGCAGAAGACGGAGCTCCTGAAGCAGTCCGCGAAGGTCTTCCTCGACTGCGTGTCGATGGGCGTCGCCGAGTGGACGACGGCGGCGCTCTACCAGATCGGCCACATGTACGAAGCCTTCGCGAAGGCCCTGCGCGACTCGCCGCCGCCGCCGGAGGTGAAGACCGAGGACCAGAAGGCCGACTACCAGTCGCAGATCGAGGAGTTTGCCGTCCCGATGGAGGAGCGCAGCCTGGACGCGTACGAGAACGGCTGGAAAAAAGCGCTCGAGCTCGGGATCTACAACCAGTGGACGGCGAAGATGCGCGACGCGCTCGGGCGCCTGAACAGCGAGCTGTATCCGCCGTTCAAGGAGACCGGCTTCGAGGTGCGCTCGCAGGGGCCGCTGCCGCTTCCGCCCCTCATCGAGGCGCCGAACCGCGCGGTCGCGCCGGCGACCCCCAAGGGGGCGAAAAAATGAACAGGAAGGCGGGAAGGCGGGAAGGGGTCGGAGGGCTGCTCTTGCATCCTTCCCGCCTTCCCGCCTTCCTGTTCCTCTCCTTGTGTGCCGCGTGCGGCGGCGGCGGCGCGGACGGCGGTCGGCACGCAGCGACGACGGTGTCCCTTCCGCCGGCCAACCCCGTGGCCGTCGGCAAGATGGTGCAAGGCGCGCAGGCTGCGAAGGACGGCCAGCGCGATCGCGCCGTGGCGCTGCTGCGCGACGCGATCCAGATCGACCCCAACCTCTGGGAGGCGCGCTACGATCTCGGCGTCGTGCTCGCCGGCACGGGCGACCTGGCGGGCGCCGAGGAGCAGCTCGCGTCGGCCGCGAAGCTCGCACGCGACGCGCCGCAGGTGGCCGTCGCCCTCGCGGAGGTGCGGCGCCGCCGCGGTGAGCCGAAGCTCGCCGCCGAGGGGCTCGCCGATTTCGTGCAGTCCCACCCCAACGCGGTCGATGCTCGGACCTTCTACGTCGCGACGCTGCGCGAGAGCGGTCAGGTCGACAAGGCGATCGCCGAAGCGCAGGAGGTGCTCGTGCGAAAGCCGGGCGACGCGACCGCGCTGGCCGAGCTCGCGCTCGCGTACCTGACCAAGGGGCACAAGGAGGCGTCGGCGCTGCTGGCGAAGCAGGCGCTCGACTCCAACCCGAACAGCGCCGTCGCCCACCGCGCGATGGGCCTGCTCGATCTGGCCAACGGCGACGACGCCGAGGCGTTCGCCGAGTTCCGCAAGGCGGCCGCCGCCGATCCGCGCGACACGACGTCGCGCTCGAACATGGGGGTCGTGTTGCTGCGCGCCGGGGCCTACCCGAAAGCCGAGGAGCAGTACCGCGAGATCCTCAAGGTGGCGCCCGAGGATCTGGACGCGCAGGTGGGGCTCGCCGCCGCGCTGCGCGGCGAGGCCGACGCGCAGCACGCGCAGAAGCTCGAGGAGGCGCGCGCGCTGCTCGAGAAGGTGCTCGCGGCCGATCCGCACGACACGAGCGCTCTCTTCAACCTGGGGGTGCTCGAGGCCGACTTCCTGAAGAAGCCGACCGACGCCGCGCCGCTGTTCAAGCGGTTCCTGGCGGACGCGCCCGGCGACGACCCGCTGCGGGCGGAGGCCGAGCAGTACATCTCCGCGGCGTCGGCCAACGCGCCGCCGCCCGCCGCTCCTTCCAGCGCGCCGCCCCCCGCGGCGGCGCCCGCGGCGCCCAAGAAGTGACGCCAACGCGCGTGCGGTCGCGCTACACTCTTGCACCATGGCGGTTCGCCCCGAGGTCCGGCAGCCCGCAGCGAGCAGGCGAAGCGGGCGGGCGCTGCTGCTCGCGATCGTGGCCCCGGCGCTCCTCGCGCTCGTCGGGCCGGCCGCGATCGCGCAGACGCACCGGCCCGCGCGCCGGGGCCACGCCCACGCGGCCCCGAAGAAGAGAAAGCCCGTCGCCGACGCCGGCGCGCAGGGCGCGACCTCGCCGGGCGCGCTGCCGGCCGGCCCGTCGGTCGCGCCGAGCGGTGGCGTGACGGCGGGCGACGCGGGCGCCAACGTCCTCGAGGCGAAGACGCTCGACGGGGGCACGCACGTCTTCAAGTTCAGCGAGCTCGACATCGAGGGCCAGCTCAAGAGCCCCCAGCTCGTCTACTTCCTGCGGCGCGTGCGCGCGGAGTTCGCCGCCGGCGACCTCGGGCACCGGACCTTCATGCGCGAGATGTCCGAGACGCGCAAGGAGTCGAGCTTCTGATGGCGGGCGCCGCCGCTTCCGCCGCGTCGCCGCTCGCGCCCATGCTGCGCGTCGCCGCCGCGTGGGGGACCACGATCGTCGGCGTGAAGATGCTGCAGCGCGGTCAGGACTGCCTGCTCGGCGAGGGGCCCGGATCGCTCGCGCCGATGCCCGACGGGCTGGAGGCGTCGCCCGCGCCGCTGCGCGCCGTGGCGGGCGGCTGGGAGCTCGATCCGCGCGGCGCCGTCAGCGGCGTCCTGACGCTCCGCGGCCGCGAGGAGAACCTGCTCGGCATCGCGCGCGCGGGTGTGCCCGTCCCCGTGGTCCCCGGCGACTACGGTCTCGTGCAGTACGGCCTCTTCTCGGTGTTCTTCCAGTACACGAGCGCCGCTCCACCGATGGCCGGCGCGCTGCCCGTCGACCCGCTCGCGGGGCTGTCGCTCTTCTCCAGCCTCGTCTTCCACCTCGGCGTCATCGGCCTGCTCATCATCAACTGGACGCCTCCCGACTACCACCTGCCGCCCGAGCTCGTGCCGGACTTCGCCGAGCAGTTCCACCTGAACCGGCCGCTCGACGACTGGCAACCCGCGCCGGCCAGCGGCCAGGACAAGTCGGCCGGCGGCAAGGGGGTCAAGGATCCCGGCGCGAGGGACACGAAGAAGCAGGGCGGCGGCCGCAAGATCGTCGGCAAGGAGGGCAAGGCGGGTCTGAACGGCCGCGAGGACCACACCGAGCTGCCGGGCGACATCCGGCCCACCACGAACTACGGCGGCTTGAGCGAGGCGCTCGCCGACACGGGCACCGACATCAAGAAGACGCTCAGCGAGATCCAGACGGTCGCCGACGCGCTCGGCGGGCTGCGCTCGACCAACGTCGTGCTGGGCAGCGGGTCGGGCACGGGCCTCAAGGGGGGCGGGTCGGGCGGCGGCGGCACGGGCGCGGGCGTGATGTTCGGCTCGGGGAAGCTCGACACCGGGTGGGGGGCGGGCATGGGCGGAGGCTTCGGCTCCGGAAACGGCGGGCCGGGTGGCCGGGGCAGCGGCGGGTTCGGCCTGGGCGGCTCGGGGGGCGGCAACGGCCGAGGCAACGGAAACGGCAACGGCGGCCCCGGCGAGCACGGCCTCGCCGGCGGCGGGGGCATCGTCGCGCACGGCGGGCTCAATCCGGAGCAGATCCGGCGCGTCGTCATCGCGCACCGGGGCGCGCTGCAGGCCTGCTACGAGATCGAGGCGGAGAAGGACCCGACGCTCAAGGGCGGCGTGACCGTGTCCTGGACGATCGACCCGGGCGGCTCCGTGACGAGCGCCAACCTCGCCGGGACCACCATCCACAACGCGCGCGTCGAAGGGTGCGTGCTGCGCCAGATCCGCACGTGGCACTTCCCGTCGAGCGACGGCGTGTCGCAGGCGACGTTCCCGTTCTCGTTCGGCATCGGACGCTAGCGCGTGCGCCTGGGCTCACGCGGAGCGAAGTCGATCGAGGGTCGCCTGACGACCGACCGACGATGAAATCGTCACGGCGTTTCTGCACGGCGCCTGTGCACGCTGGGAGAGCGCCACGTCGACCTGGGGGGGCGCCTCCGGTATCGAGGGGAGCGCCGCGGCGAATCCGTCGGGCGTCGATGCCAGCGGGCACAGCGCCGATGCGAACGCGCGCAGCGCCGGCGACTCGATGACGTGCACGACGTCGGAGGCCGACGGCGGCCGTGCAAGCGAGGGGCGCGCCGGTACCAGTCCGTAAAGACGCCGTGCTCGATGGGAGCGCGCCTTCGCCGAGCTGCAAAGCGCCCGTGCAATCGCGTACAGCGTCTCGCCCACCTGGGAGAGCGTCTCTCCCGACGAGCAAAGCCGCTCGTCGTCCTTGCATCGCCGCTCCCCGCCTCCGACGTGGTGGCCTGCAAACGGCCGGAGGCGCCGTGCAAGCTCGCACTTCGCCATCGCCGAATCGCACAGCGTCGCCCCCACGAAGGAGCGGCGCTCCCCCTCGAATGACAGACGCTCCCCCTGGTCGCAGCGTCACGATGAAAGGACGACGAGCCGCTTTCCGCGTCTGCACGGCGGCGGTCGAAGTCCGTCGAGGGGCGATGCGCGCCCCAATCGGCGCGTTGGGCCGACGACCGCCTCGTCCCCCGGTCCTCGTTGAAGCGCTGCGCACGCGAAGCGCTCCTCGCCGACAGGTCGGCGCCGACGAGCTGCTCCTTGGCAGTGACCTTTTGATTGCGGGCTTGCCGCGACCCGCTCCCGGAGGCCACCGTAGGCCGGGGGGCCGCTCAGGCCGACCGCGAGATAGTTCGGAGTCCGAACCATTTCTGGACGTTCGGAGACACCACCTGCGTCCGCGTCCCTCCACGCGTCACCCGGCCGGGTGACTGACACCGGTCTGCTCTCGTTCGTACGAGTGTCCGGCCGCGCGGGAGAAAAACGTCTCGCGCGCGCCGATGGCTTGTCAGACCGCGCGGACCTCCGGCGTATCCCCCGGTTGACCGCGAGACCGAGAGCACAGAGGGAGAGATGCCGACCGAACGAAACACCCGGGACAGCGCCCCGAAGGGTCGCTCGATGCGCCGATGCGTCGCCCTCGCTGCGCTCGTCGCCCTCGGCGGGGCGTGCTTCACCGCGCAGCGCGCCTTGCGCGCAGGGCCGACGAGCACGTCACGCGCGGCGGGCGGCGCGAATCCGTCGTGGGCGGAACGGTGGACGCCCGGAACCGAGTACACGTTCGCCTTCTCCTGGTCGGGCGATACGCGCGCGACGATCGCTCCCGGTGGGGGCGCGGGCATCGACGTCGCCGTCGATCTGGCGGGCGACCTCGTGGCGCGCGCGGGCGTGCAGGACGGTCGTACCGTCCTCGAGCTTCGCCTCGAGAACCTCGCGCGCCACGGCATGCGCGCGCTCGGCGTGGACGCCGTCCCGACCGACGAGGCGGCGCGCTCGACGCTCGAGGAGCCTCGGGCCTGGGCCGACCTCGACGCCCGCGGGGCCGTCGCCCGGCTTCGATTCACGCCCGACGCGCCGAGGCCCTTCCGCGAGGCGATGACGAAGCTCGTCGAGCAGATGCACGTGACGCCGTCGGGCGACGCGCGCTCCGATTGGACCGCGCGCGAGCCCGGCCCGAACGGCCGCGCGCTCGCGAGCTACCACGCCGACGGGCTCTCGCTGACCCGCACGCGCACCCGCTACGAGTCGCTGAGCGCCCTGTCCGACAAGGGCTGCACCGGCTGCCAGCAGCAGCTCGTCGACCGCGGCGCGATCACCCTGGACCGGCGCGGCATCGTGGGCTCGATCGACGACGACGAGTCGCTCCGCATCGCGCAGGGTGCCGCCGAGGCGCTCCGGTCCGCGAACCGGTTCTCCCTGCGCCTGGTGCGCGTCGCCCCGTTCCACGGAGGCATCGAAGTCCCCGCGGTCGCGACCGAGGAGCGCACGCCCGGCACGCGCGCGCCCGTCACCGCCGGCGACGAGCAAGCCATCCTGCGCAGCGAGGCGGCGGGCTTCACCGAGGAGCAGCTCGATTACGCGATCGACCTCTTCGCGACCAAGGGCCAGCGCGTGCCGGACAAGACGTGGCTCGTGCACGCCCGCGCCTACCTGCTGCTGCACCCGGAGGCGCTCGAGGCTCTCGGGCGGCGCGTGACCGCGCCGGGCGTCGACCCGCGTGGGCGCAACATGATGATGCAGGTCCTCGCGGTCACGGGCAGCCCGCGCGCGCAGGCGCTCATGACGGCGGCGCTCGACGCGCTCGAGGGCACCGAGTCCGAACGCGACTACGCGCACCTCGTCCAGAAGCTCGGGATCGTCGGGCGCCCCACGGCGGACACGACGGACTACGTGCAGGATGCCTACCGATCCGCGTGCTCGCGCGGAGATCGCCGGATGGCGCTGAGCGACGCCGCGGCCCTCGGCGGCATCGCCTCCAGGCTGGCCAAGGGCGGGGACGACACCGGCGCGCGGAGCATCGTCGTCGAGCTCGAGTCGGACCTGCGCGCCGCGGAGGCACCCGAGGACAAGCGCGGACTCGTCGTGGCGCTGCGCAACGCCGGTGCGGCCGGGGACGACACCGTGCGCGCGCTCGCCTCCGACGAGAGCGCCGACGTGCGCAGCGAGGTGGCGCGCGCGCTCGGCGACGACGACTCGCCGGCCTCCCGCGCGACGCTCGTGTCGCTCGCGTCGTCGGACTCGGAGGTCGTCGTCGCCTCGTCGGCGCTTCAGTCGCTGGGGCGCGACGCGGCGAGCGCCGACGACGTGCGCGCCATCGCCGCAGCGGTGCTGTCCGGGCGCACCTCGCCCGCGCTCGACGGCACGGTCATGGACTTCTTCGCCGGGCACCTCGACTCGCCGGATGCCGGCCGGGTGCTCGCGTTCATTCTCGCGCGGACCAAGGACCCGGCGCTCGCGCGCCGGGTTCGCGCGCTGCTCGAGCAGATGGCCACCTGAACCACCGATCGAAGGGAGCTCGTCGTGAAGAGAGCATGGATGGGAATTTCCTTGGCGCTCGTCGCCGCCGCGGACGTCGCGCACGCGCAGAGCCCGAACCCCACGCAGGCGGCGTGGCAGAACCAGTGGAACCAGACGTCGCAGACGACGCCGTTCCGCGTGCCGCTGGAGATGACGGGCGTCGAGCCGTACCTGCAGCCCGGGCAGCTCGTGACGGCCAAGTACGCGCCCTTCGCGAGCGCGATGACGCTCCCGAAGAACGACGCCGTCGGGGTGCTCCTGCCGATGCTCTCGCGCGCCGTCTCGCTGCAGAACCTCTTCCAGACGGGGCCGGTCACGCCCAACACGGCCTCGCAGCACCCGCAGTGGGAGTCCGACGGGTACGCGGTCAACTCGTGCGACGAGTGGGTCTACAAGAAGTACTACGACTACCGGCGCTTCCAGGACGCGGCGGCGACCTGCGGCGGTGACCCGGACTGCGTCTACGACGTGTGGGTGATGACCTCGACGCCCGGCGAGAACCACGTCATGGCGCCGAAGAGCACGCTCGCGCCGTGGATGATGCCGTACCCCACGTCGACGCTGGACCTGGATGCATTCCAGCCTTCGCAGTCGGGGTCGCAGCAGCAGCCCAAGAACCCCATGCGAGCCCCGAACACCGTCCAGACGTTCCTGCAGGCCCTCGCGCTCGGGATGGAGAACGCGCCGGACTCCACGTCGATGGCCAGCTTCAACGCCGTCTCGCAGTACCTCCAGAGCCCCGCGTTCACCTCGGACCTGACGTACTACCCGATCAGCGGGGCGCGCTCGGCGTGGCACATCCAGATGCACGACCAGCAGCAGAGCTACGGCATGAACTGGCTGGACCGGAAGCTGATCCAGCAGCGCATCGCGAACGTCATGAACCTCGTGGGGGCCTACCAGCTGGCGGACGCGGAGCTCGGCGCGGCGGTGCAGGACTGGGAGAGGGCGGTGGAGCGCGCGTGCGGCGGCCTGGCGACCAATCCGCATCCGTGCACGCCGCAGATGCCCTGCAAGCCGCCGCCTCCGCCGTCGCCCGAGTGTCTCGCGGTGCGCGCGCGGCAGCCCATGCCGACGGCGCGCGACGAGGCGGCCGTCGCGCTGTCGCAGGCGCTCGCCACCGAGTTCCAGTCGTTCGATCGCGTGACCGGCGCCGTCGATCACGGCTGCCTCGGCACGACGCACAACAAGTGCGACTGGTCGCCGTCGATGATCGCGCAGGAGTACCTCACGACGCTCGACTCGCAGGCCGCCGCCGACCTGGCGTACTGCGATCGCATCATCGGCACGGGGTCGGCCGCGAGCCTCGCCGACGTGGTGCCGGATGCGCTGCAGGACGAGGTGTACTTCGGCCGGGCGCTCGCCGACGACGCGCAGACGATCCAGGACGCGAAGGCGGAGCTGAGCTGGTCGCAGACGGCGCCGAACACGGTCCACTACGATCTCTTCGGCGCGCCTTCGTCCTGGAGCGTGGGCGGTTCGGTCGCAGGCGCGAGCTACTCGCAGTCGGCGTTCTGGGAGCTCAAGGGCGAGAAGAGCAACGGACAGCTCTGCCGCGTCTCGGGGCGCGTCGTCGCGTCGGCGAACGCGAGCGGGTCGGTCTTCGGCAACTCGTTCACGATGCTCGATGCCGACCTGCTCCTCGGCGTGGGCGAGCTGGCGGCGAACGCCGCCGACTTCCAGGGCTACGACGCCGAGTCGCACCTGACCATCGGGGGCTACTCCGTCTACGACTTCCCCGAGGAGCAGATCAACGGGAACATGAACCAGCAGATCGCGAACACCAGCTACGACGCGACGCTGCTCGACGTGCCCGGCCAGATCTCTTGGGTCAGCCTCGACATCAAGGTGCAGGTGGATGCCTCGGTGACCGCGAACCTCGTGGCCACCGCTCCGCAGCCCTGCAGCCAGGTGAGCAACACGATGGACAACCAGTACTCGCTCGGCGCCAAGGTGACGCCTAGCGTCTCGGCGGCCGGCGTGGGCACGGCGCTCGTCGGCGCGCTCGGAACCGGCGTGGGCCTGCGGGGCACCATCGACGTGCTCACGGCGTCGCTGCCCGTGAACGTGCAGACCGGCATCGGCCCGGGGGCGGACGACACCCTCGCGCTGAACCTCGACGCAAACGCCTCGCTCGACCTCGACGTGCTCTCGGGCGAGATCGACGTCGCCGAGTGCGTCCTCTACGACTGCGCGACGCAGGAGCTCTACAAATGGAAGGGCATTCCGGCGTTCAGCCAGGTCCTCTGGAACACGAGCTACCAGTTCCCGCTCGTGTCGATGCAGGACGTCTTCCAGTGAGGGAGGCGCCTCCTGACGTGCTTCGGCAGATTCCTTCCCCACCCCGACGCCCCCCAGCCCGTCGTGCGGGCGAGCGCCGCCGCCGGCGTCTCCGCCGTCGCGGGCGCCGGCCCCTGCCCCGGCCGCGATCGCGGATGCGTCGCTGCACCCCAGCCCGTACGATGCGCGCATGGACGTCGCCGCCGACCTGCAGCTGCTACGCGCGCTGGCGCAGACGCGGAGCTTCCGCCTGGGCGCGCCGAACCACGCGACCCTCACGCCCGACGCGAAGAGCGTCCTCTTCCTGCGATCGGCGGCGCGCGATCCGAAGCAGTCGCTCTACGAGATGGACGTCGCGACCGGCGCCGTGCGCGAGCTGGTCGGGCCCGACGCGCTGCTCGCCGGCCCCGAGACGCTGTCGCCCGAGGAGCGCGTGCTCCGCGAGCGCATGCGCGTGCACACGACCGGGTTCACGTCGCTCCAGCCGAGCCTCGACGGGACCCGGGCGCTCGTCACGCTGAGCGGGCGCGCGTTCGTCGTCGACCGCGCGTCGGGCAGGGCCCGGGAGCTGCCGACCGGGCAGGGCGCCGTCGTCGACCCGCGGCTGTCCCCCGACGGAACGCGCGTCGCCTACGTGCGCGACGACGACCTCCACGTCGTCCCGGTCGACGGCGGGCGGGAGACGGCCGTCACGCACGGCGGTGGCGGGGGGCTCACGAACGGCCTGGCGGAGTTCGTCGCCGCCGAGGAGCTCGACCGCGCACGCGGCTTCTGGTGGTCGCCCGACGGCGCGCACCTCCTCTACGAGCAGGCGGACGGCCGACACGTGGACGTGCTCTCGATCGCCGACCCGTTCCACCCCGACCAGGCGCCGCAGCGCATCGCGTACCCGCGGCCGGGGCGCCCGAACGCCGACGTGCGCTTCGGCATCGTCGCCGCCGCGGGCGGCGCGACGAGGTGGGTCGAGTGGGATCGCGCCCGCTTCCCGTACGTCGCGCAGGCGTCCTGGCCCAAGGGCGGTCCGCCGCTTCTGTACGTCCTCGACCGGCTGCAGCAGCACGGGCAGCTGCTCGCCGTCGACGCCGCGACGGGAAAGTCGACCCTGCTCGTCGAGGAGCACGATCCCGCGTGGCTGAACGTCGATCCGTCGGTGCCGCGCTGGCTGCCGGACGGCAGCGGGTTCCTCTGGTCGACCGAGCGCTCGGGCGAGTGGCAGCTCGAGCTGCACGACGCCGGCGGAAGGCTGGTGCGCGAGCTGCTGCCGCGCGGCTTCGGCTACGTGCGGCTCGCCGACGTCGACGAGCGCAAGCGCACGGCCGTCGTGGTCGCGAGCGACGATCCGACGCAGGCCCTGCCGTGGGTGGTGTCGCTCGACGGCGGCGCGCCGCCCCGCTCCCTCGCGCGCGCCGCCGGGTACGCGAGCGTCCGCTTCGACCAGTCGCACGAAGCGTACGTCACGGGCGAGGCGACGCTCGGGGCGATGCCGCGGGCGTGGGTGCGGTCGCTCGACGGATCGATCGCGCGCGAGATCCCGTCGACGACCGAGTCGCCCGGCGCGATGCCCGCCGTCGAGCTCACCGAGGCCGGTCCGGATCGCGTGCGCGTCGCCATCGTGCGGCCGCGCGGCTTCCGCCCCGGGCGCAAGTACGCCGTCGTCGATGCCGCGTACGGCGGGCCGCACGTCAACGTGGTCGAGCAGAACGCGCTGTCGTTCCTGCGCGCGCAGTGGATGGCCGACGCCACCGGCGCCATCGTGGTGACGATGGACGTCCGCGGAACGCCGCGCCGCGGGCGCGAGTGGGAGCGCGCCATCGCGGGCAAGCTCGGGAGCGTGCCGGTCGAAGGGCACGTCGCGGCCCTGCAGGCGCTCGGGCAGGAATACCCCGAGATGGACCTGTCGCGGGTCGGCGTCTACGGCTGGTCGTTCGGAGGGTACTTCGCGGCGATGGCCGTGCTCACGCACCCCGACCTGTACAAGGCGGGGGTCGCGGGGGCGCCGCCGGCCGACTGGCGCGACTACGACACGGCCTACACGGAGCGCTACCTCGGGCTGCCCGACGCGCAGGCCGCCGCCTACGACGCGGCGTCGCTCCTCACGTTCGCCAGAAGGCCGCTGGCCCGTCCCGAGGACGGGCGGCCGCTGCTCATCGTGCACGGCACCGCCGACGACAACGTCTGGTTCCTCAACTCGATCAAGCTGGCGGACGCGCTCGAGCGCGGCAAGCGGCCGTTCGAGCTGATGCCGCTCGCCGGGACGACGCACATGCTGCTCGATCCCGACCTGAGCGAGGCGGTGTGGCTGCGGTCCGCCGAGGTGCTGCGCGCCGCGCTGCGCGGCGGCGACGAATAGCGGCAGCGCCGTCAGCGCACGTGGAAGTGCAGCGGGTGCGGCGAGGGGTGTGGCGCAGGCGGGGGCGCGCCGATCCCCGACCCGACGCCGCGCCCTATTCGCGCGGGGCCAGGATACGGACGAGCCGGGGCGCCGCACCACGCGTTTTGTCCTCGCCGCACCGCACGCAGCCGTGGCATGGTGCCCGCCACTTTCGCGTGCGCAAGGGCCAGGGCAGACGGCGGCACAAGGTGAGCCTCGTGGGGCTCGGGGCGATGGGCCTGCGGCACGCCCGCGTGCTGGCGGGCCTGGCAGAGCGATTCGCGCTGGTCGGCGGCTACGACGTGCGCGAAGTGGAGGTCCCGTCCTACCTGACGCGGCTGCCCAGCGAGGCCGAGGCGATCGCGCGCGCCGACGTCGTGGTGATCGCGACGCCCATCGATGGGCACGCGGGGGTCGTCTCGCGCGCGCTGGCGGCGGGCCGCCACGTGCTGGTGGAGAAGCCGCTGTGCGCCATGGGAGCGGACGCGCACGCCCTCGCCGCTGCCGCCGCGCGTGGGCCCACTCGCCTGTTCGTCGCCCATTCGGAGCGCTTCAACCCCGTCGTCCGTGCGCTCGCGCGCTTGCTGCGCGACGAGCCGGTGCTCGCGTTCGATCTGCAGCGCGTCGGCCCGTCGAAGCCGACGGAGGTCGGCGTGCTCGTGAACCTCGCCGTGCACGACTTCGACCTCGCGGCGTATCTGGGCGGCGGTGAGGTGACCGTCCGTGACGCCGTCGGCGGCGCGATCTCGGGCGACGCGGCCGAGGACCTGGCCCACGTGCTGTTCGACACGACGGCCGGGGCCGTCGGCCACCTGTACGTGGATCGCACGCTCCCCGCGCGGCGCCGGTCGCTGGCGCTGGCGACGCCGCGCTGGATCTACGAGGCGGACCTGCTCGCGCATCGGCTCGTCCGGGCCGCCCGCGCCGGCGGCGCGCGCACGGACGTGCCGCTCCCGCTCGAGGAGCCGCTCGTCGCGCAGGCGATCGCGCTCGCCGACGCGCTCGATGGAGGCGCGGCGCGCGAGCTCGCGGCCGCCGCCGATGGGGCACGTGCCGTGTCGCTGGCCGAGCGGGCGGCGGCGATGTGCGCGCGGCCGCAGGCGCCCGAGGCGCACATGGCGGCGCGCCGGCCGCAGTAGACCCCGGGGGGCCCCGTGCAGCGCAGTTTGCGCCCGGGACCGGGCTGCGCGAACATGGAGAACGTGGGGCTTCGCGGGTCCTCTCTCGGTGCGCGCGTCGCGCTGACCATCGTGCTGCTCGGAGCGACGAGCACGGGCGCCGCCGCGCTCGCCGGATGCGGCTCGATCCTCGGCATCGACGACGGCATCGCCGACCAGGATGCCCTGGCGCAGGACGTCGGCGCTGGCGATGACGGTGGCGACGACGGCGGGGGCGACGCGATCGCGCCCGCCGACGGCGATTCGGGCGATCGGGGCTCCGACGCGTCGGACGCGGCCTGCACGCCGGACCCGAACTGGTGCCAGAGCCACTGCGGCAAGGGCCCGGACAACTGCGGACAGCAGCGCACCTGCGCGGACAACTGCCCGCCGGGCTGGTCCTGCGACGCCGGCGCGAACACCTGCGACTGCACGACCGACCCGAGCTGGTGCAACGGCCGCTGCCAGATGACGACGGACAACTGCGGCCGGCCGATCGATTGCGGGGCGTGCGACTCGGGCGCGTGCACGCAGAACACGTGCGGTTGCAGCCCCCAGCCCGACCCGTGCGGGACCATGGCGTGCGGCTCGACGACCGACAGCTGCGGTCACACGGTCAACTGCGGCGTCAACGGCACCACTGCGTGCGCCAACGGCGGCCAGTGCGACGGCGGCGCCTGCTGCACGCCGAAGAGCAACCCGTGCGCGGGCCTCTGCGGCGGGGTCTTCGTGGATGACGGGTGTGGCACGCAGGTCCAGTGCCCGTTCACCTGCGGCGGGGGTCAGGAGTGCACCCCCAACAACCAGTGCTGCACGCCGAGCCCGGCCTGCGCCCCGAACACCTGCAACACGTCCGACTCGTGCGGCGTGGCCTGCACGTGCGGTGACGCCGGCACGTGCGACTTCATGAACGGGCAGTGCTGCCCCAACACCGTCTGCATGAACGGGTGCTGTTCGCCGGGTCAGATGTGCGCGATGAGCACGGCGCTCTGCTGCACGCCCGGCACGTGCGACATGACGAACCCCTGCTACGACACGTGCGGCAACCCGGTGAGCGGGTGCTGCGGCAGCGACGGGGGCCTCGATGCTGGCGGTCCGGAGGGCGGCGCCTGCAACGACGCCGGCACCCTCTGCAACACCGGTGGCCTTCCGTGCTGCAACGGGATGGCGCAATGCGGAGGCCCGGACTCCGGCTCGGGGATGTGCTGCTGCTCGTGAGCGCGGATACCGGAGCGCTTCTCTGATACGCTGGAAGGGATGGTCGAGGGCGCCCCTCGCTCGATGCCGTTTCCGGCGGGAACGGTGCTCGCGGGCAAGTACCGCATCGAGCGGTTGCTCGGCGAAGGCGGCATGGGCTGGGTCGTCGTCGCGACGCACCTTCACCTCGAGCAGCGCGTCGCGCTCAAGTTCATGCACGCCGCCGCCGCCTCCGCGCAGCCCGACGCCGTCGGGCGCTTCCTGCGCGAGGCGCGCGCGGCGGCTCGCATCCAGAGCGAGCACGTGGCCCGCGTGTCCGACGTGGGCACCCTCGACAACGGCGCGCCGTACCTCGTGATGGAGTACCTCGAGGGGCACGACCTCGACGCCGAGCTTCGCCGGCGAAGCCCGCTGCCCACCGCGCTCGCCATCGACTACGCGCTGCAGGCGTGCGAGGGCCTCGCCGAGGCGCACGCCGCCGGCATCGTGCACCGCGATCTCAAGCCGGCCAACCTGTTCCTCGCGCGAAAGAGCGACGGCTCGGTGCGCGTCAAGCTGCTCGACTTCGGCATCTCGAAGCTCCTGCCGGCCGTCGGCGCGGGCGGGTCGGGCGCCGACGTCGGCATGACGAGCACGCAGGCGCTCATGGGATCGCCGCTGTACATGTCGCCCGAGCAGCTGCGCTCCAGCAAGAACGTCGACCGGCGCACCGACATCTGGTCGATGGGCATCATCCTCTACGAGATGCTCGGCGGGACGGCCCCGTACCAGGCCGACACGCTGCCCGAGGTGTGCGCGCGCATCCTCGCCGAGCAGCCTCCGTCGCTGGGATCGCTGCGCGCGGACCTGCCGCCGATGCTCGAGGCGGTCGTGATGCGATGCCTCGACAAGCATCCCGCCAAGCGCTTCCAGGACGCCGGCGCGCTCGCGCAGGCGCTGGCGGCGTTCGGCGGGCCGGAGGCGCGCGTCGCGGCCGAGCGCGTGGGCAGGGTCGTGCGCGCCAGCCTCCCCAGCCTGCCGGACGCGCGGGCCGACGCGAGCGGCCCTTCGGCGCCGATGACGGCGCAGGCGGCGTCCGGGGCCGTCCAGACGAACGTCTCGTTCGGCACCGCCGGGCCGGTCGGGCCGCCCAGGCGATCGGCGGTCTTGCCGATCGCGATCGGTGGCGCGGTGGTGGCGCTGGCGGCGATCGCCATCGGGATCGCCGCGACGCACGGCAGGAGCGGATCCACGGCGGCCGCAGCCGGCGGCAGCGCGTCCGCCGCCGCGGCGACGACGGCTGCCGCCGCCGCCTCCTCGGCGCCGAGCCCGACGCCCGCGCCGAGCGCGTCGCCGGCGGCCGCGATGCCGACCCAGGCCCCCAGCGCGGCGCCGACCGCGGCCCCCCGCGCGACGGCGGTGGCGACGACCACCGCGCGGCCGAAGGCGACGCCGGTCGCGACCGGCCGATCGTCGAAGTCGAGGCCCACCGGGTCGGGGACGGCGAAGCCCGCCGGCACGAGCGGCTTCGGAGGCCGGGACTGATGCGACGGGCGATCGCGGCGGGCGCGTTCGTCGCGCTGCTCACGTCGGCCGGGGGCGCGCGCGCGCAATCGAAGGAAGACGTCGCGCGAGCCGACGCGCTGTTCGACGCCGCCAAGGCGCTGACCGACGCGGGGCAGTACGCCGACGCCTGCGCCAAGTTCGCCGAGAGCGAGCGGCTCGCTCCCGGCCTCGGGGTCACGCTGTACCTGGCGGATTGCTACGAACGCATCGGCCGCACGGCGAGCGCGTGGACCGAGTTCCTGAGCGCCGAGGGCCTCGCGCGCCAGCGCAACGACAAGCGGGCCGCCGTGGCGCACGCGCGCGCGCAGGCCCTCGAGCCGAAGCTCGAGCGGCTCACCATCGTGCTCGGGCCGGCGGTGCCTCGCGTGGGCCTGCAGGTGCTTCGCGACGGCGTGCCGGTCGCGCAGGAGGAGCTCGGGCTCGCGGTGCCGGTCGATCCGGGCGACCACACGGTCATCGTGTCGTCCTCCGGACGGACCAAGACGGTGAATGCGCACGTGGGACCCGACTCGCCATCGGCGACGGTGCGCATCGACAGCCTCGGCGACGGCGGCTCGGCGACGGCGTCGAACGAGGGCACGACCCCTGCTGCGCCTCCGCCCACGTCGACCTCCACCCTTGCGCCAACGCCCGCGCCCGCACCCGCGCCCATGCCCGCGCCCATGCCCGCGCCGCCCACCCCGGCGCCGGTCGCCCCCCCGCCGCCGCGGGCCGACGCGTCCTCCGATTCGGGGGCGACGCGCCGCTGGCTCGGCCTCGGTCTCGGCGGCGCCGGCGTCGTCGGCGTCGCCCTCGGCGCGGTGTTCGGCCTCACCGCCAAGTCGAAGCTCGATCAGTCGAACGGCGGCCTGAGCACGGGGCTGTGCGACAAGAGCTCCGACCACTGCGGTCCGCAGGGGCAGCAGCTGCGCAAGGACGCCGAAGGCGCCGCCACCGTCTCGACCATCGCCTTCATCGCCGGCGGCGCCGCGGTGGCCGCGGGCGCCGTCCTCTACCTCACGGCGCCACGCGGGCCCACGTCGACCGGCATCGTCGTCGCTCCGTCGCCGATGGCCGGAGGCGGAGGCGCGCTCCTCCGCGGCAGTTTCTGAATTGACGGCTCAGATCCCCAGCCACGGACCCGGCGCGACGGTCTGCGAGCCGTGCCGCACCTCGAAGTAGAGCATCGGGCCCTCGCCGTCGTCGCCGACGGTGCCGATGCGCTCCCCGGGACCGACCTCCTGGCCGATCTTGACGTCGATCTCGTCGAGGTTGCCGCTCACCGTGTAGTAGTGGTCGCCGTGGTCGAGGATGACGATGCGTCCGTACGGCCCGTAGCGGTCGGCGAACGCGACGCGTCCCGCGAAGACCGCCCGCACCACCGTCCCGACCGTCGCGTGGATCTCGAGGCCAGGCCCGTCGGTCCCGTCGCGGTGCGCCGCCCGCACCTCGGCGCGGCCGACCACCGGGAAGAGGAGTCGCCCGCGGGCGGTCGCGAAGCCGCTGGCGGGGAGGTCCGGCGCGAAGCCGCTGCCGCCGTAGACGGCGACGTAGTCGCCGCTGGCGCCGGTGGACGTCTGGAACGCCTGGTCGAACGCCGCCTGCCGGCGCCGCTCGTCCTGCATCGCGAGGCGGGCGGCGTCCATCGCCGTGCGCTGCGTCGCGTACGAGATCCGATCGCGCGCGACGCGCTCCAGATCGCGTGCGAGGTCGGCGGCGCGGCCGCGAAGCCGCGCCTCGTCCTCCAGATCGCCGATGACGAGCCGCCTCGCGCGCTCCACGTGCATCGCGTACGTGACGAGGGACGCGAACCCGCCGCCGATGGGCAAGAGCCCCGCGCGCGTGAGCTTGTAGAGCTCCTTGCCGTGCGCCAGCACGCGCGCGTGGCCGAGCGCGAGCTCGGCCCCGAGCCGGGCCAGCTCCTGCTTGTCGGACTGCTCCTCGGTGTCCAGATCGGCCACCTTGCGATCGAGGGCCGCGAGCGCGAGCGCCGGGTCGGACGGGGCCACGGCGCCCGGCGGCGAAGCCGCGCGGCCGGTGGCGACCAGGGGCAAGGTCGCGACGACGACGATCGCGGCGACCGGCCAGCGGCTCATACCGTCACCAGCTTGCGCAAGCTGGCAAGCGCCGCGGCCGCGCCGAGGACTGCGCCGAGCGCCACCATGCCGAGGGCGACCTGCCACGGCAGGAACGTCGGCTGAAGGCCGAGCAGCGCCGCGAGCTCGGTGTCCAGCCGTCCACGCACCAGCAGAAACAGCACCGCGAGCAGCGCGATCGCGCCGACCGCGCCCAGCGCCCCCTGCACGCTCCCCTCGACGACGAACGGCCGCTTGACGAACGCATCGGTCGCGCCGACCAGCTTGAGCACCTCGACCTCGGTGCGCCGCCGCTGGAGCGCCAGGCGCATCGTCGATCCGACCACCGCCAGCACGGCGGCGAGCACCACCACCGCCAGGAGCGCCGCGGCAGCCACGCCGCCGCGCACCAGCCGCGAGAGCCGCTCGGTCCACGACTGGTAGGTCTCGACGTCGTCGACGCTGGGCAGCTGCTTCATCTTGGCGACCGCGTCGGCGAGCGCCGCGTCGGGCATGTCGGGCGCCACCTCGATCTCGATCGAGGCCGGGAACGCCTCCACCGGCAGCGCCGCGAGCTCGCCGTTGGCGCCCACCTCCCGCCGGCCGAACTCGGCGCGGGCGTCCCCGCTGGACACGTAGTGCACGGCCGTGACGCCGGGCACGCGCGCCAGCGCGGCGCGGAGCGCGTCGATCTGGTCCTGCGTCGCGCCGTCCTTCAGGTACACCGACGCGCGGCCGGCGTGCGCCCAGCGCTGCTCGACGGCGCGCAGGTTGGTCACGACGAGCAGCGCCGCCCCGAGGCACACGAACGCGACCGCGAGCGAGAACACGCTGAGCGCGTGCAGGCGCCACTCGCGCACCATCCCACGCCTGGCCCTCCTCCTCGTGCTTGCGGAAAGCATCTCGGCCTCCTAGAGCGGCAACCGGTTGTCGTACTCGTCCCGCGCGATGCCCTCCGGGACGTCGATGGCCTTGCCCTCGTCGAGCACGATGACGCGCCGCGGGCGCACCTCGAGCAGCGTCCGGTCGTGCGTCGCGAACAGCACCGTCGTGCCGCTCTCGTGGATTTCCTCGAACAGGCCGAGGATGTCGATCGCGAGCTGAGGGTCGAGGTTGCCGGTCGGCTCGTCGGCCAGGATGAGCGCCGGCTCGCCGACGATGGCCCGCGCGACGGCGACGCGCTGCTGCTCGCCGCCCGACAGCACGCCCGCGGGATCCTCCCCCCGCCCGGAGAGCCCGACGCGCTCGAGCGCCTCGCCGACGCGGGCGCGCACGAGCCGCTGCGGCAACCCGAGCACCTCGAGGGCGACCGCCACGTTCTCGTAGACGCTCCAGGAGGCCACGAGCTTGAAGTCCTGGAACACGATGCCGAGGTTGCGCCGCAGGAACGGCACCGCGCCCTCGCGCAGCCGGGCCACGTCGCGCCCGAGGAACAGGATGCGACCGTCGTCGACCGTCTCGGCGCGGTAGAGCAGGCGCAGCAGCGTCGACTTGCCCGAGCCGCTCGGGCCCGTGATGAACGCGAACTCGCCGCGCTCGATGGCGAGCGTCATCCCGCGCAAGACGGGCGTCCCCTCCCGGTAGGACTTGTAGACGTCCTCGAACACGAGGATGGGCCGCTGCGCCGCCTCGCGCGAGTAACGCGCTCCGCCGGCGCGCAGCATCGGCCGAAAGCGCTCCGGGTGCTCCATGCGGGGCATGCATCCCGGGTACCAGGGGCGCACGATCGGCGACAACTTTTCGGCAGCCGGGGCCGTCACACCCCGCGGACCGCGCGATAGAGCGCCCGGCGCCGCTCGAAGACCTCCGACAGCCGGGCGTGCGCGCGCGGATCGGGCTCGTGTCGCTCGGCCGCGACCGTTCCGTGCGCTCCCCACCCGCGGGCGTCGCGCGCCTCGCCGATCACCCGCGCGCCGAGGGCCGCCAGGATCGCGGCGCCCGTGACGGTCGCCCCGCCGCGCGGCGTCCAGACGAGCGGCAACCCCAGCGCGTCGGCCAGCGTCTGCCGGAGCAGGCGGCTCCTTCCCGCGCCGTTCGCCGCGACCACCTCGCCGAAGCGGACCCCTTGCTGCTCGGCGACGAGCAGGCAATCGCGGAAGCCGAGCGCCACCCCCTCGATCATCGCGCGCAGCAGGTGGCCGCGCCCGTGCGTGAGGTCGAGGCCGTGGAACGCTCCTCGCGCGTGCTCGTCCCAGACGGGCGTCCGCTCGCCTTGCAGGTACGGCAGGACGACGAGCCCCGAGGCGCCCACCTCCACGGCGGCCGCCTCGGCCTCGAGCTCGTCCCATTCCGCGCCGGGCGCGCAGGCGCGGCGGAACCACTCGAGCGCCGCGCCGCACAGCGTGCCGCCGAGCGACAGCCAGCGATCGCAGCCGACGTGATGGCTGTTGATGAGGCGCGCGTCGAACCGCGGGCGGTCCGTCGGCACGAGCAGGTTGCCGGCCGTGCCGAGCATCAGGCACGCCTGCCCCTCCTCGACGACGCCCGCCCCGAGCGCGCTGGCGGCGAAGTCGCCGCCGCCGGCGACCACCGGCGTCCCCTCGCGCAGGCCGGTCGCCTCCGCCGCCGCCCGCGTGACCGCGCCGACGACCTCGTGGGCGCGCGCGATGCGCGGGAGCAGCCGCACCGGGACCCCGGCCGCCCGCGCGCCCTCCTCCGACCACGCGAGCGCCGCCGCGTCGAACAGCGGAGCGCACAGCATCGCCGTCGACGGGTCGCACGCCGCCTCTCCCGTCAGGCGCATGGCGACGAACGCGTGCGACTGCAGCACGAGGGCGGCGCGATCGAAGACCCGGGGCTCGTGCGCGCGCAGCCACGCGAGCTTGGGCCCGAGGAAGTACGCGTGCATGCGGTTGCCGCCGATCGCTTCGGCGCGACCGGGACCGAGCGTCGCCTCGAGCGCGCGCGCCGCCTCGTCCGCCCGCGTGTCCAGCCACAGGATCGCGCGCCGCAGCGGTCGCCCCCCGTCGTCGACGAGCACCGCCGTCGGCGCCTGCCCGGTGACCCCCACGGCCTGCACGGCGGAGAGCGGGGCGCGCTCGCCCACGCGGGCGCACGCGGCGCGCACGGCGGTCCACCAGCCCTCGACGTCGACCTCGGCCCGGCCGGGGGCGGCGTCGTAGGGGACCGCCTCGGCCGCGTCGGCCAGCAGACGCCCGTCCTCGCCGAAGGCCGCGGCGCGCACGCCCGTCGTGCCGACGTCGATGCCGAGCAGCGTCACGTCAGCCACATCGCTTCCAGGCGGCAGTACGTGTTCGAGGCCTCGAGGATCGTGACCGCCGCGGCGCGGCATCCGGCGAGCTGCAGCAGGCCCTCGGTGCGCCCCGCCACCGACTTCCAGAGCCCCATGTTGTAACCGCTCGCTCCGCGGATGAGGCTTCGCGCGTAGCCCTCGCGCCGGTCCGTCCACTCGGCGGTGCCCTGCGAGTTGTACTGGGTCCAGATCCGGTTGGCGCGGTCCCAGATCGTCTCGTACGGCACGGCGCGCACGAAGACGCGGTAGATGCCCCCGAAGTCGATCTTCGCGGCGGCGACGCCCAGGCGGTGCGCCTCCTCCCACCTGCCGCCGCCGAGGACGTCGCGCACGCCGACCTGCAGCGACGCGCTCACCTCCACCGGGTACCACTGCACCGGCAGCACGCGCGGATCGATCTGGTCGCGGATGTGCTGGGGGACGGCGGCCTTCACGGCCTCGAGCCCCTCGCGCCCGTGCACCCTCTCGATCGACTGGAGCAGGCTCTTGATGCCGGCGCCGCGTATCTGCACGCGTCAGCCCCGCACGCGCTTCACGACCGCCATCACCTCGTCCTCGGTGAGGATGTGGCTGGTCGCCTTGGCGGCCTGCAGGATGGCGGCCACGAGATCCTCGCTGGGCTCGATGGTGCGCTGGCGCAGCCAGAAGTTGACGTTCGACGCGCCGCTCATGAAGCCGATGCCGATCTCCTGGTGCCGGCCGAACATGCCCGCGGGCACGCCGCTGTAGACGCGGTCGGCCAGCCACGTGTCGCTCTTCTGCATCGCCTTGATGATCGCGGCGGCGTGGACGCCGGTGGCGGTGCGGAACGCGTCGCGCCCGACCAGCGGGTAGTTGAGCGGGATCTGCCAGCGCACCGCGCGCGCCACCGCCTCGCAGTACTCGACCAGCTTGGTGAGGTCGCGGTCGTCGCCGAGCTGGCCGAGCAGGCGCAGGTTGAGCAGGATGAGCTCCGTGGCCGCGTTGCCCACGCGCTCGCCGATGCCGAGGGCGGTGCCGTGCACGCGATCGGCGCCGAACTCGAGGGCCCAGAGCGCGTTCTCGAGCGCGAGGCCCCGGTCGTTGTGGCCGTGCCAGTCGATGCCCACCGTCGCGCCCGTGCCGGCGATGACGCTCTTGGCGAACTGGATGAGGTTGCGCACGCCGTCGGGCGTCGCGTGGCCGACCGTGTCCGACAGGCAGAGGCGCGTCGCGCCGTGGTCGATGGCCGCGCGGAAGAGCGTGGTGAGCACGTCGGGGCGCGAGCGCGTCGTGTCCTCGGTGACGTAGGCGACCGGCAGGCCCGCCTTGACCGCCACGTCGATCGCCTCGGCGCTGCGCTTGGCGATGAGCGACACGTCCCACTGCTCGACGTACTGCCGGATGGGGCTCGAGCCGATGAACGCGTAGACCTCGATGGGCAACCCCGCGAGCTGGCTGATCTCGATCATCGGCGTGATGTCGCTCACGACCGTGCGGCCGGCGGCCGCGATCTTGATCTTCATCCGGCAGCTGACGACCTCCTTGCACATGCGGAGCACGTCGTCGAAGGCGCGCTTGCTGCTGCCGGGCAGGCCGATGTCGGCCTCCTCGATGCCGAGGTCCTCCATCAGGTGCAGGATGCGGAGCTTGTCGTCGATCGACGGGTCCTCGACGCTCGGGTTCTGCAGCCCGTCGCGCAACGTCTCGTCGAACAGCGTGAAGCTCTGGGGCACGAGGCGCCCTTTGCGATTGACCTCGTTCCAGTCGAAGATGAATTCCCCCGCGCGGTCCGCGTCGGCCGGCATGCGGGGGAGTATAGGGCAACGGTCCGCCCCACGCGACGGGGGGGCGCCGTGACGCTACGCTCCATGACGCCGTGCTCCGCGCGCGTCACGTCATTCGCCGCAGATCCTGGAGAGCGAGACGCTCGAGATGCTGCTCGTGAGCGTCGCCGCGGCGGCGCTGCTCGTCGGCGGCACCGGCGTGATGAACGCGAGCGTGGCGGGCGCGTGCGGCATTTCGAGCGGGAACGCCGATGGCGATCGTCGAAGGTCACGCAGAGGCCCGTCGAACGGCGCCGAGAGCCTTCCTTCGCGAAGGCAGCCGCATTCGGACGCGCGACGGCGCCCCCTTCGCGACGGGAGCGTTCTCTTGCCGAATCGCCCGTCGATTCGCCTACTTGACCAGCACTTCGACGGGCTGGCTCCAGTCGCTGGGTGCCGTTCTTCGTCGTGACGCGGTGACGAACCAGCACGTAGACGCCGACGGGCAGACCGGACAGCGTCGTCTCCGCCTTGTTCGTCGTCGGAGCGCGGTTCCCGTACGCGTCGAGACACTTGGAGAGGTGATCGAGCGCCTCGCTACTTGCCGGGACAGGCCTGGCTCGTCGTGACGGTCGTGCCGTTGGCGTCGCAATATCGCTCGCAGGTCTGGAGCACGGTGTTGCACTGAACGCCGCTCGGGCAGGTCTCCCCGTTGCCGCACTGGCGAGCGCAGATCCCGGCGACGAGGCACGCCGTGTTCGGGTCGATGCTCTTGCAGCTGTCCGAGGTCGCGCTCGCCGTGCAGTCCACCGTGCACTGGCCGTCGAACTCGGGCGCGCTGCCGTGATAGCAGAAGAGATTTCCGCCGCAGTCGGACGGGGCGTTGCACGGCGCCCCGATCGTGGTCGAGGGCCCGGACGAAGAGGAGGAGCTGCTGGAGCTCGAACACGCGGCGATGCCGAGCGACGCGGCGAGGGCGAGGGAAAGGACCGCCGGGCGCGTCGACCCCGGCGACCGTGACGGGGCGGCGCAGGACATACGTGAGGAACGAGCGGAGAAGCGGCAGTTCGTAGAGCGCATAGTCGGGCTCATGATGGCAGAGTCGGCCGCACGGCGACAATCGCCATCTCCTCCCGCGTGAACGAAGGGGGGCCTCGCGAGCGCCGCCGCCCTGCGGATCTCGCTCGGCATCGTCGCGTGAAGCCATTCCTCAGGGCCTGATGCTCAGACCGATGTACCCATAAGGGCCCGAGCCGTAGGGCTGCCCCATGAGGAAGCCCCTGGTCTTGCAGGCGAGCTTGCCGGTGATCCCGACCTGGTCCGAGATCGCGACGCGCGCGAAGAGCCCGACATTGGCCCCCGGCTCGTCCGTCGGAGGCGGCGGCTGCCATCCGAGCACGTTCCATCCCCCGGGCAACGCATCTGGCTGGGCCCACACGTCCGCTTCGCCGCCGAGCGACAGCACGCGGACGGGGGTCCACCCGAGCACGCGCACGCCAGCGCCCGAATAGGAGGCGAGGCCGCTGCTTCCGATGCGCCCGTAGGCATCGACGAGCACCGTTCCGCGAGCCAGAAAGACGTCGAGGTAGTGCTCGGCGCCGAACGGGGTGAACGCGAACCGCGGGGTGGCATAGAACGTGGTGCCGTCGATGGAGGGCAGCGGGAGCCGGCTGAAGGCGCGGCCCTTCCACAGCGAGTCGACCAGCGTGCCGTAGATCGCGTAGAGCAGCGTCGGGTCGGCGAGGTTCCATGCGTATGCCGCGCGCAGCCTCCCGACGATCTCTCTCCGGTCCTCGGCCGTGTAACGGCCGAAGCGGAGTTGCAGGTCGCTGACGTACGCCGCCATGTCGTCCTCGTGACCGAGGTTTTGCGTCTCGATCGTCGAGTCGAAGAGGGTCGTGACGTACATGAGCTTCGCGGCCGCGTACACGAGCAGGTCATCGTGGTGGACCCACCCGTGCGCGGCGGCCGCCTCCGCGTCGATCCACCAGGCCATGACGTAACCGGACTCCGCTCCGCCGAGGCGCACCAGCAGGTCCTCCTCCGGGGGAAGCGCGACGCTGCCGTATTCACCGACGACGCCCAGGTTGGGATCGTTCGGAGAAAGGATCAGCCCGTACACGAGCGGCAGGCGAAACGTGTACGTGGGATGGGCACCGAATTCTCGGGCGCGGGCGCCGTGGCCGAAGACCTCGTGGACGACCGCCGTTTCCATGTCGGCCATCGGCGCATCGAGGAACAGGAGCTCGAGGGCCCGACCCACGACCGCCGTGCCCTTCTCCAGCGGAGTGCTCTCGTCGAGCGCGAGGCGCGGCAGCGCGTCCTCGTACGCGAAGAGGACGTGGCCGATGCTTCGAACGGTGCGCGCGCCTCCCTCCATGCCGAAACCGGGCCCCGCGACGAACACGAGCTCTCGCCTGGTCGGCGGCGGGACGGGCACGTCGGCTTGCGCGCTGGACGATCCGGAGGCGATCACCGCCAGCGAGGCTGCGATGGTGGAGCGGGCACGCATCTGCTCCGGCAACGTGACCGATGACGGGCTCATTCCCGCGGCAGCTGCGCCGAGACGACGTCGCCGCGCTGCTCGGCCGCGAGCCGCTCGCGATCTGCGGACCATCCATTGCACGCGCCTTCGGCATGCCCGCCTCCGACGCCTGGCCCGAGCTTCCCTACGCCGCGTGGCGCGACACGCTCGAGACGGTGCACCGCTGGGCTCAGATCGTCGGCAAGGTCCGCCTCGCCCGTGCGCCGATGACCGACGGCTGGTGGCAGGTGCCGCTCTACGTGACCGCGCGGGGCCTGACGACGTCGCCGATCCCGGCCGGCGACCGGGTCTTCGAGCTCGCGTTCGACTTCGTCGCGCACGAGCTGCGGCTCGACGTGAGCGACGGCACGGTCGCCCGCATCCCGCTCGCGCCGCGTCCGGTCGCCGACTTCTACGACGAGGTGATGCGCCGTCTCGACGACGCGGGGCTCGCGACGCCGATCTGGCCGGTCCCCGTCGAGCTCCTCGAGCCGAGCCCGGAGCCCTTCGACCGCGACCGCGTGCACGCCTCCTACGACGCGGACGCCGTCCGTCGCTGGTGGCGCATCCTCGTGCAGACCGATCAGGTGCTGAAGGAGGTCGCGGCGCGCTTCCTCGGCCGCGTCTCGCCCGTGCAGTTCTTCTGGGGCACGTTCGATCTCGCGCTCTCGCGCTACTCGGGGCGCCACGTCGAGCCGGCGCCGGGGGCCCACGTCATCGAGCGCTACGCGTTCGACCAGGAGCAGGTCGAGTGCGGCTTCTGGCCGGGCGACGCGCGGCTCCCGGCGCCCGCGTTCTTCGCGTTCGCGAGCCCGCCGCCTTCGCGCGACAGACCGCGGCCGGTGCGACCGACCGGCGCGCACTTCGAGGCGAAGCTCGGCGAGTACGTGCTGCTCTACGACGACGTCCGCCGCGTGCCCGACCCGCGAGGTGCGCTGCTGGATTTCTTCCAGAGCTCGTACGAGGCCGAGGCGACCGGACCGGGCTGGGACCACGCGAAGCTCGACTGGCAGCCGCCGAGGGTGCATTAGACGGGCGTGAGCCTCGGTCCCGCCGGCGACGTCACGTACGTGCGCGGCTTCTACAAGGAGCTGAGCCCCACGCTGCTGCGCGCGGCCGCGGCGATGAACGGCGTCGCGCCGCCCCCCGCCGAGGACTTCGACTACTGCGAGCTCGGCTGCGGCAACGGCGACACGCTCGTCGCGCTGGCGGCGGCGTACCCGAGGGCGCGCTTCGTCGGGGTGGACCTCAGCGCCGAGCACATTGCCTTCGCGCGCGCGCTGGCGGCCAGCGCGGGTCTCACGAACGTCCGCCTCCTGGAGGGCGACTTCGAGGCGCTCCCCCCGGAGGCGCTCCCGCAGCTCGACTACGTGTGCGCGCACGGGGTCTGGACCTGGATCGCCGCCGCGAAGAGGCGCGCGCTGGCGGCCTTCGCCGCGGCGAAGCTGAAGCCGGGCGGCCTGCTGCACGTGTCGTACAACGCCATGCCGGGCTGGGCGGCCATCGAGCCGATGCGGCGGCTGTTGCTCGACGTCTCCGCCGACGTCGAAGGCGGGCCGCTGGCGCGGGCGCGCCGCGGGATCCAGATCGCCCAGCTGCTCTGCGACGGGGGCGCCGAGTACTTCGCGCGCAACCCCGCGACGCGCGAGCTGCTCGACACGGCCATCCGCGCGGGGCTGCCGTACGTCGTGCACGAGTACTTCGCCGAGGACTGGCAGCCGTCGTACTTCGCGGACGTCGCCGCGCAGATGGCCGAGCACGGCCTCGCCTTCGTGGGCGGCCTGCCGCTGTACCTGGCCGTGCGCGCGCTGGTCCTGCCGGCTTCGCTCGGCAAGGCGTTCGAGCCGGTGACCGACCGCCTGGCGTTCGAGAGCCTGAAGGACTTCGCGACGAACGAGTTCTTCCGTCGCGACGTCTACGTGCGCGGGCCGGCCGCTCGCTCGGAGGCGACCTGGGGCCGGTACCTGGACGCGACGCCGTTCACGACGCTCGTCGCCCCGGACGCGATCAAGCGCGAGGTGCGGCTGCCGCACCACGCGTTGCAGCTCGCGGGGCCGCTCTTCGACGCGCTCGTCGCGCGACTCGCCGAAGGGCAGGCGACGGTGCGCGAGCTGGCGGCGGACCCGGCGCTCGCGCCGTTCGGCCTCGAGCGCGTCCGCGACGGCGTCGTGCAGCTGCTCCTGGGCGAGCAGGTGACGCCGGCGCTGGCGGGGGCGCGCCCGCTGCCGCCGGCGGCCCCGTCGGACCGCGCGCGCCCGGGCATCCCGCTCGCCTACAACCGCGCGGTGCTCGAGCAGCGCCTCTCGAACAAGCACCCCATCGTGCTCGCTTCGCCCGCGGCGGGCACCGGCGTGGTCGTGCCGCCGCTGCAGGCGGTGGCGCTGCGCGCGCTCACGATGGTGGAGCCGCAGGACCGGGCCGCGTGGATCCGCGCCTTCGTGGAGCGCGAGCCGCTCCGCCTCCTGGTGCGCGAGCGGCCGGTCGTCGACAAGGCCGAGCAGGCCGCGGTCGTCGCCGCGGAGGTGGACTCCTTCGAGGCCAGGCGCCTGCCCAAGCTGATCGCGCTCGGCATCGTCGCGTGAAGCCGCGCGTCACGCCGGAAGGTACTTCGTCGCCTCGCGCAGCGTGACCCGCGAGCAACGCGTCCCGTGATGCGCGAGGAAGCCGCGCACGAGCTTCGGCCGCTTCTTCGACACCTCGCGCAGCACCCACCCGATGGCCTTGCGGATGAAGAACTCGCGCTCCTCGAGCATCGGCGCCGCGATCTCGGCGAAGAGCGCGAAGTCTCCGGCGCCGCGGCGCAGGGCCGGGAGCTGCGCGAGGAGCGCCACGCGGCGCACCCAGAACGAGTCGTCGCGGGCCCAGGCGCGGGCGAGTCGCGGCAGCGAGCGATCGTCCTGCAGGAGCGGCGCGATGACCTTCGTGACGAGCCAGTCGACGTGCGCCCAGCACGCCGCGCGCCGCGCCAGCTCCACGAGCCACGTCGCGTCGCGCGGCTCGAGGAGCCTCCCCTTGCGCTCGAGCAGCGCCACGGCCGCCGATCGCAGATCGAACTGGTCGGTGTCGAAGAGCGCGTCCACGTCGGCCACGAGCGCCGCACGATCCATCCCGGGGCGCGCCTTGCAGTACGCGAGCGCCTCCGCGCGGAGCGTCTTCGCGTCCACCCCGTGGAAGCGGAGCTCGCTCTTCATGTACGCCTTCATGGCCTCGGCCCTCTCGCGCGTTCCGAGCGCGCGAAATCGAGCGTCGAAGTGGCGTACGCAAGGGCTTCGAGTCACGGGTCGGTACGTCTAACACCCTCCTCGAAGCGGCGCCCGCGGGTGCCGGCGTGTGCCGATGCCCTCGCGCCCTCGGGCGCCGACGTCATGGCGCTGGCATCGCGCTCTCGCCCGCTCGGGGCCGAGAGCGTGCGGCTTTGTGGCGGCAGATCATCGCGTTGGGTGGGGGCGGACATGGTCCGCCGTTCCGTCGGAGCGCAACTTGCAGGCCGGCGGCCGCATGCGGCAAGCGTCCTGGCGCGTGGCGGTGCGGTGGCGCGCGCTTTCAGCGGTCTCTCTGGCGGCGGCGACGTCGATCGGATGTGGATCCGTCGCCGGCACCGGCACCGGCACGACGGGTGACGCCGGCGGCACGACGGCCGACGCCAGCACGACGGCCGACGCGGGCGGCGCGACCGGCACGGGCGGACCGGATGGCGGCTGCTCGCAGCTCCGCGGCGTGACGCCTCTCCTGTCGTCGCCGCTTCCCACGAGCGACGTGTACGGAGGCGCAACGAGCGACGGACAGTACGTCTACTTCGAGGGGCAAGCCGCGATTTACCGCGTTGCCGTTTCCGGGGGCACCCTCGAGACCGTCTACTCCGGCGCTCTACCCTCGGGCTCCCCCGGGTACTCCCTGGCGGCGAAGGGCGGGACGATTGCCTGGATGTTCGCGGCGCCCGGCTCTCAGGAGCCGGCGGGCATCACGGTCCAGAATGCGGGCGGCCGTCACGACGTGGCGCTCACGAGCGGCGCCGTTCCCGAAAACGTGGACCCGATCCTCGTCGACGCCGACGGAGACGTCTTCTTCGAAGTGAGCCTTCCGTCCGACGCAGGCGGTGCCCGGACGTTCCAGACGTGGAGGTGGAATCCGGCGACCGGTTCGGCCGCGCAGATGCCGGGTGTCGCTACGAGACCGGATGGGGGCAGCGTGAACCTGTACTGGGCCGATCGCGGCCAGCTCCTCTGGGCGTGGGACGGCGTGTACGCCACGGACATCGCGACGGGCACGGCGCACCCGCTCGATACGACGAACGCGGGATTCGGCAGCCTGGTTGGTGTCGACGCGACGAACGTCTACGGCGCGGGCAGCATCTGTCCCGATTCGGCGTGTCCCTTCACGATCTGGGGAACCCCGCGCGGCGGCGGGCCGCCTTTCGTCGCGTGTCGAAGTCCCGGCGCCTACTGGACCAACGGGCTTCAGGCGGACGACTCGGGCCTCTACTGGGTGGACTGGAGCACGGACGGCATCTACCGCGCCGCGCTGACGAACGGCGCTCCCGCGCAGCTCGTGGCCCACCTCGGTCCGGGCGTGATTCCGAGCCAATTCGCGATGGACGCGTGCAACGTGTACTGGATCGACGCCAACGGAACCGGCGCCACGCAGCAGGTGATGGCGGCCCCGAAGTAATCGGCGAGCGGGGCTGCAGGACGCCAACTTGGCGTCGACGCCGCGTTCGCGAGACACTGGTCGGGCCATGCTCACGACCCGCCGGTCGGGGACACGCGTCGCGTCCATCCTCGCGCTCGCGGGCGCGCTGTCGTGCGCGGGGCCGGGCGCCCACGACGACGCGCTTCGTGGAGCGCCGCCGCCGAGCATGCGCACCGCGTCGGCGAGCGCGGCGAACGCGGCCGCACCGGCGGCCGCATCCGCGCCCGCACCCGCGCCCGCGTCCGCGCCCGCGTCCGCGCCCGCGTCCGCGCCCGCGCCCGCGCCCGCGACCGCGCCCGCGGACCTCGCCGCCTGGCTCCGCGCCCACCTCCCCGAGGGCGGGCGGGTCGACGCTTCCCCCTCGGGCGCGCTGCGCGTCGTGCACGTGGCGCGCGCCGGCGACACGCTGGCGTCGATCGCGCACGCGTACGTCGACCTGACCACCGCCTACACCGATCGGGAGCTGACCGAGGCGCTCGTCGTCGCGAACGGGCGCACCGCCCCGACGGCGCCCCTCCGGCCGGGCCGCGAGATCGTCATCCCCCGCGTCGTCGACGCCGTGCCGCCGCCGCCCGCCGAGGCGCGCCTGCCCTGGCCCGCCGACGAGGCGATATCCGGCCTCTACGCGCACACCGGGATGATCGGCGCTCCGTGGTTCCCGCGCTTCCTCGAGCGAGTCGCCGCCCACGGCATGAACGCCGTCGTCGTCGACGCAAAGGACTACGAGGGGTGGCTCACCTACCGCTCGGCCATCCCGCTCGCCGCCGAGACGAAGTCGGCCTCCCACGCGGTCATCCCGTCGGTCGAGCGCCTCGTGCGCGTGGCGCACGCGCGCGGCGTCCACGTGATCCTGCGGGTGTCGTGCTTTCACGACGACTGGATGTCGTCGCACCGGCCGGACCTCGCCATCCCCGGGATGCAGGGCTGGCTGAACCCGAACGACTCCGGCGCGCAGGACTACCTCATCGCGATCGTCGACGAGATGCTGGCCGCAGGCGCCGACGAGCTCCAGCTCGACTACGTGCGCTACCCGACCGAGCACATCGCGCACGCCCGCTTCGGCCTCGCGGGGAAGAAGTCCACCGACGTCATCGCGGGCTTCGTCCGCCGCGTGCACGAGCACACGGCGGCCGCCGGCGTGCCGCTGTCGCTCGACATCTTCGGCGTCGTCGCCTGGCAGCGCGCCGTCGACGTGAACGCGACCGGGCAGGATCTGACGAAGCTCGGCCGGCTGGTCGAGGCCATCTCGCCGATGGTGTACCCGTCGCACTTCCGCGAGGGCACGATGGGCTTCGACGATCCGGGCGCGCACCCCGAGATCGTCGGCTTCGGCACCCGGGAGGCCGCCGCCGTGCTGAAGAAGGCGAAGGCGAAGGCGATCGTGCGCCCCTGGATCCAGGCGTTCTCGTGGAAGGCGCCCGGCTACGACACGAGCTACGTCCGGCGCGAGATCGAGACGGGGCGCGCGAAGGGCGGCGTCGGCTGGCTCGCGTGGAACGCGGGCGGCTACTACGACGAGACCTTCGAGGCGGCGCGGGAGGTTTACGCCGCCGACGAGAAGCTCGCGCGCAAGTAGCAGGAAATGCGGGGGTCGTCGGTGAGTCGACTCAGAAGTACAGCGTCATCCCGCCGGTCAGCAGCCCGCCGCCGGACGTGTTGGTCGTCTGCGTGTAGCCGTAGGCGTCGGTGCGCGTGAACTCGGGCTGCGTCTGCGCCAGGTTGTCGGTCCGGCCGCGGATGAAGCCGCGCACGTCGACGTTGAAGGCGAGCACGCGCGTCAGCCGCAGCTCCAGACCCATGCCGAACTGGCCGCCGAAGTAGTTGTACTGCGCGTCGAGCGGGTTGTTCGTGACCGCCGGATCGTTGGTCACGTGGGCGCCCGACCAGCCGACGCCGGCGAGCATGTAGATCTGCGCGCGCGACTTCGGGTTCAGGAACATCAGCGCGTTCAGCGTGAAGGCTGTCTCGTTTCGCTGGTCGGCCTGGTAGTCGTGGCCGCCGACGAAGTCGACGTCGGCCTCGAGGCCGAAGTACCGGTTGGGCTTGAAGCGCAGGCCGAAGCCGCCGCCGCCCATGCCGGTGTCGCCGGCGTAGCCGTGGCCGATCATCGCCCCTTCGAGGTGCAGGTTCAGGCCCCACTCGTGCGGCGGGGTGACGCTCTCGTGGCGGGGCGGATGGTACTCGTAGGGAGCGGGCGCCTCGGGCCGCACGACCATGACCGGCGGCGGCGGCTGGTAGACGACGACCGGGGGCGGCGCCTGGGTCTGCGGCGCCGGCTGGTAGGTCACGCCGGAATCGTGATGCGTGGCGGGCGCCTGCGTGGACTCGTCCGGATCGGGCAAGGGCTGCAGGCCCCCCGCCGGGGTCGGGGTCGCCTGCTGCTGCGGGGGCTCGGTGCAGAACCAGCTCCCCGGCGGACACGACGCCTGCGCGTGGCTCGGCGCCGTTTGCGCCGCCGCCACCGCGGGGACCGCGAGCACCAGGGCCAGGGCCGTCGAGGAGAGCGCGAGCTTCGTCATGGCGGTTGGTTCCTTCTGGGACCGAGAGAGAGTCGACAGGACCCGCAACGAGGGGTGCAACCCAGGTGCCACCAAGCTTGGAGCCCGGCTCGCCGAAAATCAACGCGCGCACGCGGGGCTCACGAGGTCGTGTGTCACTCGGCGTTCACGCCGGCGCGCGGAACCGTCGACGCCAGCCTGGCGGGGTCCTACGGTGGGCGCCCCCATGGCCCCCTCCCCGACGGTCCGCCTGAAACCCGGCCACGTTCAACCAGTTTGGCTGGGGCACCCCTGGGTGTACGCGCAGGCGGTCGATTCCATCGAGGGAGGTGCGACGGCAGGCGACGAGGTAAGCGTGGTCGATCCGCGCGGCAACCTCCTCGGGCGCGGTTTCTATTCGCCGGGATCGGCGATCCCGGTGCGTCTGCTGACCCGCGACGCGAAGACTCGCCTCGACGCGGCGTTCTTCCGCGGGCGCATCGAGAGGGCGATCGCCCTGCGCGCGGCGCTGGGCCTGCCCGGCGAGGGGACCGATGGCTACCGCCTGGTGCACGCCGAGGGCGACGGCCTGCCGGGGCTCGTCGTCGACCGGTACGGCGACGTGCTCGCGGTTCAGCTCGGGACGATCGGCATGAAACAGCGCGAGGCCCTGGTCCACGAGGCCCTGCAGGCGCTGCTCGCGCCGCGCGCGGTCGTCGACCGAACGAGCGCGGCGACGGCCAAGACCGAGGGCTTCGAGCCGGCGTCGGGGGTGGTGCGCGGAGACGCGCAGCTTCGGGCGCTGGAGCCGACCGAGCGCGGGCTGCGCTTTCGCATCCCGCTCGAGCTCGGTCAGAAGACCGGCTTCTACTTCGACCAGCGGCCGCTGCGCGCGCGCATCGAGCAGCTCGCGCGAGGCAAGCGGGTGCTCGACGCGTACTCGTTCGTCGGCGCCATCGCGATCGCGGCGGCGCGCGGGGGCGCCAGCGAGGTGGTGGCCGTCGACGAGAGCGCGATGGCGGTCGAGGTCGGCGCCGCGTGCGCGGAGGCCAACGGCGTGGCCGACCGCGTGAAGTTCGCCAGGCAGGACGCGAGGCGCGCGCTGGCGGACGCCGGCGCCTCGTTCGATCTGGTGGTGGTCGATCCCCCGCGGCTCGCCCCGACGCGCGGAGCGCGCGATCAGGCGCTGGTCGCGTACGCCAGGACGGCGGAGAACGCTTGCCGCGCGACGCGCCCCGGGGGCCTGGTGGTGGTCTGCTCGTGCTCGGCGGCGGTCGACTTGCTCGCGCTGACGCGCGCGCTCGCGCAGGGGGCGACGCGCGCGAACGTGACGGCGACCGTGCTCGAGCGGTGGTTTCAGGGGCCCGATCACCCCGTGCCGGCTGCCTTCGCCGAGGGGCTCTATTTGAAGTCCGTCATCGCGCGGGTGGACGCGCGATGAAGCCGCTCGCGCAGCTGACGGCGGAGGAGGCGCAGCGGTTGCGCGGGCTGCTCTTCGACCTCGACGACACGGTGCTGACGCACGGCGTCCTGACCCGGGCGGCGTTCGACGCGCTGTGGCGGATGCGCGAGGCGGGCCTGAAGCTGGTCGCGGTGACCGGGAGGCCGAGCGGCTGGGGGGAGGTGATCGCGCGGCAGTGGCCGATCGAGGGCTGCGTGACGGAGAACGGCGCCATCCATTACGTGCACGAGAAGGCGGGCGTGGCCCGGCGCGACGGGTGCGACGAGGGGGAGCGGCGGGCGCGGCGCATCCGGCTGGCCCGCGTCGTGGAGCAGGTGCGCGCGGCGGTGCCGGAGGCGCGCATGACCGACGATCTGGACCTGCGCCGGAGCGACGTCACGTGGGACATCGGCGAGCGGCAGCGGCTGCCCGACGACCGAATCGCGGCGGCCGTGCGCGTCATCGAGGCGGCGGGGGCGCGCTGGTCGCGCTCGAGCGTGCACCTGCACGCGACCTACGATACGGACGACAAGGCGAGCGGGGCCCTGCGGTTCTGCGCGCGCGAGCTCGGCGAGGAGCCGGGCAGCGCGGTGGTGCGCTTCGCGTTCGCCGGCGACAGCGGCAACGACGCTCCGTGCTTCGCGGCGTTCCGGACGACGTTCGGGGTGGCCAACGTGCGCGCCAGCGTGCCGCGCCTGAGCGTGCCGCCGCGGTACGTCGCGACGAAGGAGATGGGGGAGGGGTTCGCGGAGATCGCGGAGGCGATCCTGGCCAGGCGCGCGACGAGATAGGCGAGCAGCTCGTCGGCGCGCCGCCGACAAGGGGGGGCCGTGGGCGGAGGAACTGTCCTGCAGCTCGCCCGGGCCCGCGCCATATTGCGGGGCAGGATGCACGCCGAGATCGCCCGGCGTGCTCGACGTGGGGAGGCGAGCATGATCCGATGCGTGCGCTTGTGGACCGGAGAAGATCGGAACTCGCATGTCGACGAAGGCCACATCGATCTGGAGCTTGGGCGCGGCGCCGGCAGTCTTCCGGTCGCGGCCGCGACGGTCTCCTTCCGGGAAACGGAGCCTGGCGGCGCCTACGACTGGCATACCGCGCCCGTGCGGCAGCTGGTCATGACGCTGAGCGGCACGCTCCGCTTCGAGACGCGGGGTGGCGAGACGTTCGTTCTCCGCCCAGGCGACGTGTTGCTCGCGGAAGACACGACGGGCAGCGGGCATCGGTGGAGCCTCATGGACGACCAACCATGGCGTCGCGCTTACGTGGTGCTTCCACCCGATGCCGAAGTGCCGTTCGTCGTGAGCCAGTGTCGTCCTTTCGGCAAGGGCTGATGCCCGACGACGGCGTCGCGGCGGCGGTGCGCGTCATCAATCGCACCGGACGTCTTGCGGCCGAGGGCGACCCCGTACGATGAACGTACGTGAGCGCGCTCCACGATCTCCTCGACCGTTTCCGCCTCGCCGCCGCGACCCGCCGCGAGCAGGGCACCTACTTCGAGGCCTCGTCAGCAGAATCTGTGGGCGGCGAAAGACGCAGAGGAGAGCCGCAAAAGGCGCGGAGCCGCAAAGGGGGAGGGGCAGCGGTGGGTCAAGCGGTGAGCACGAGACGCCGGAGTCCGGTCCGCAGCTGGCGCTCGCCAAAGTTGACCAAGAGCCCGAGCGTCAAGCCGGTCGCCTTGCAGGTAGGAGATGACCTGCGCAGTGTGGACCGGAGCGAGAGCTGGCAGCGCCTTGAGCTCCACGACCAGCCGTCCGGCGACGACGAGATCCGCGCGGCCCTCCCCGACGGCCCTGCCCTTGTAGCTCGCGGGCACGACGAGCTGGCTGTCGAACGGCAGCTCACGAAGAGAGAGCTCGTGGCAAAGAGCATTTTCGTAGACGTTTTCGGCGAACCCGGGGCCCAGGTGTCGGTGCACCTCGAGCGCGGCATCCACGAGCGCGCCGGCCAGCGCGTCGTCCGATTCGCACGGCTCTTCCACCACCCTTTGCGGCTCTGCGGCTTTGCGGCTCACATCCCCCCTTCGGCCCATGCCGCGCACGAGTTGCCGCGTCACACGCCCACAGATTCTGCGGAAGAGCCCCAAATGATTGCGGGCGGGCTCGGGTGCGTCCGGGGACCCCTAGAAACAGGCCGTCCGCGAGGGCGTCGGCGAGAACGATTTCGGGTGCGCCGCGTTTGATCGGAAGGGGGAGTACCTCATGGCGGCGGAGCCGGTGGCGCGAAGGAATTGAGCCAGGCGGCGGCAACTGCGGGGCCATGGTCGACGCGGCGAGATCGTCAAGCGCTGTCGCCCGCCGGCACTCGCCCAGGCGCGGCTCCGCGGCAGCGGCGCACCGCCGCAATTGGCTCGCCGGGCGCTTGGCACCGGCGCTGCGCCCATGGCGGCAAGCCGCGCATCCCCTTTCCCCGGCGGAGGGCGATCTCCGTTCGGTCGCGAGCGCCTTCCGCTCGGTCGTGCGCTGCTGTCGTTCGTTCGCGTGCGGCCGTCAGGCAGCCGCGCACCTCTCCCCTTCATTCGCTCACGGCTTGCGCTCGGCGGCATGCAGGCATCGTTCGGCCCTGCACGGCCAACCGTCGGTCTCGCACGGCGCTGCTTCGGCGGCACATGGACGTCCTTCGCCTGCGCGTCGCCGTCCTTCGTCGGCGCGCGGGCGCGCCTCTCCCGTGCATCGCTGTCGCTCGGCGGCGCGCGGGCGCGCTTCTCCCGTGCATCGCTGTCGCTCGTTGGCGCGCGGGCGCGCTTCTCCCGTGCATGGCTCTCGCTCGTCGGCGCGCGGGCGTGCCGCTCCCGTGCACGGCTCTCGTTCGTGGGCACGCGGGCGCGCTTCTCCCGTGCATGGCTCTCGCTCGTGGGCACGCGGGCGAGCCTCTCCCGTGCACCGCTCTCGCTCGTCGGCGCGCGGGCGCGCTTCTCCCGTGCACGGCTCTCGCTCGTCGGCACGCGGGCGCGCTTCTCCCGTGCACCGCTCTCGCTCGTCGGCGCGCGGGCGCGCTTCTCCCGTGCACCGCTCTCGCTCGTCGGCGCGCGGGCGCGCTTCTCCCGTGCACCGCTCTCGCTCGTCGGCACGCGGGCGCGCTTCTCCCGTGCACCGCTCTCGCTCGTCGGCGCGCGGGCGCGCTTCTCCCGTGCACCGCTCTCGCTCGTCGGCGCGCGGGCGCGCCTCTCCCGTGCACGGCTCTCGCTCGTCGGCACGCGGGCGCGCTTCTCCCGTGCGCCGCTCTCGCTCGTCGGCGCGCGGGCGCGCCTCTCCCGCGCACGGCTCTCGTTCGTCGGCACGCGGGCGAGCCTCTCCCGTGCACCGCTCTCGTTCGTCGGCGCGCGGGCGAGCTTCTCCCGCGCACCGCTCCCGTTCGTTGGCACGCGGGCGCGCCTCTCCCGTGCACGGCTCTCGTTCGTCGGACCCCGTGCACAGTAGGCCAATGATTCCGAGCAGTTGCGACCTTTTTGTGAGCGCCGGATCTCCGACGCAGCGCGCAGTGGGTCAGTTCGAGAGCTCGGCGGAGCTGCTCGCGCTCGTGCCGAAGCCGGTTGCGAGGGCTGAGGCGCCACCCTCTCTGCCAACGTCCACACATTCCGGTACTACGGCCAGGCGCGCGGGCGGCCGAGCGCTGGGATAGCCGTACGGCTGGCACGGCTCGCGGGGGTGCCCGTCGACGACGTGCTCAGCGGGGCGTGGCCTCAGCCCGGAGCATGTCCGCACTGCGGCCGCAGATGAGCCGTAACCCCGCGATCCCGTTGATTCTCAGCACTAATTTATCTTGCGCATGGCCGCCTCGCTGCCTATACATGCCGTAAGCGCGCCCTGTCGCTCACGCCCCTGATGGAAAGGGCCCGAACGGGTCCTGCGTGACGACGGGGCGTTCCTATATCCAGGGGCTGACACATGCCGGATCGGGCGGCCGTGCTCCTAGATGGCGGCCACGTCAAGAAGCGGCTTGGCCGAAAGCTGGGGCACTTCCCAACGCCGGCCGACGTGGTGCAGGTAGTGACGGACATCATGAGCCATCCAGTAACCGTTCACGGCGCGCGGCCGCTTGATCACGCGGCCAGCAATGAGGGCGCCGGAGCTCCCGACATGTACGCGTGGCAAGAGTCGACGATGAAGTCGTGGACGGAGCCGCGGCGCTGGCGCAGCGTCGCGTGAACCGTGAGCACGCGCTCGAGGAAGCGGCAGCCGTGTTCGGACTGCGATCCGAACGAGGTCTTGCGAAT